>JAEEGH010007189.1_pt1 | contig 26907 bp, 19 predicted proteins | sample 9134181 | NCBI WGS metagenome assembly JAEEGH01 (sample SAMN16246544, study PRJNA631951) | gut metagenome | biome: gut microbiome; feature: rumen; material: DP-attached | host: Bos | place: Iran: Karaj | collected 2018-10 | reverse complement strand
CGAATCGTATTCAAGACCTTGGGTGTCTTGATCATGCTGGAGGCGATCTTCATGCTGATACCGACCTTCACAGCTTGGTATTACCACGAGGCGGATTTCGGTGCGTGGATCGTATCGAGTGCCGTGACGTGGCTCAGTTGCTGGTGGATGATCGGCGCCGGTCATAATGCCGAGAAGCGTGTGGGCGAGCGCGAAGGATACGTGATTGTTGCCGCCGTGTGGGTAGTCTATTCGCTCTTCGGTATGTTACCATACTGGCTTAGCGGGGCACTGACGGACGTCACCGATGCATGGTACGAAACCATGGCCGGTTTCACGACAACGGGTTCTACGGTCTTTCGTGATGTAGCGGCGCAGACGCACTCGATCCTGCTCTGGCGCGCCTTGACACAATGGATAGGCGGTATGGGTATCATCGTGCTGAGTGTAGCTATCCTACCGATGTTCGGTCTGGGCGGCATGCAGCTATACAGCGCGGAGGTGACCGGTGTGAGCTATGAGAAACTCAGCCCCCGCATCGCCGACACCGCCAAGCATATGTGGTTGACCTATATCGCACTGACCATCATAGAAGGCATCCTGTTATGGCTCTGCGGTATGGGAGGTTTCGATGCAATCTGCCATTCGATGGCTACTATCTCTACCGGTGGTTTTGCCACACACAACGACAGTCTGATTGCCTTTAGTCCGGCCATCCAATGGATCGTGCTGGTGTTTATGCTGCTGTCAGGTATTAACTTCACCCAACTGATCTACCTCTTTAGAGGTAAGACCGATCGTGTCATCCACGACGAAGAGACGCATTGGTACCTAAGCGCCTGTCTGGTAGCGGGCATCCTCCTGTCCGCCGGACTGCTCATCTATACCAACGGCATGTGGTCGAGCATCCGTCTGGGATTCTTCACTTCGGTCGCGATGATCACCAGTACAGGTTTCGTGGCAGCGGACTACATGATCTGGCCGCAGGTTTTATGGGTGTTGATCTTCTTCTTGATGTTTACCGGCGGTGCGTCGGGTTCCACTTCGGGAGGTATGAAATGGGTACGTCTGGGTATCTTCGCCAAGGCGGCACACGCCGAGATCAAACGCCGTATTCACCCGAATGCCGTGATTCCCGTGCGCTTCAACGGACATACCTTACGCGAGCAGACGACCTCGAATGTAGTGGCATTCATGTTTTTCTATATCCTGATCATCGCGCTGGCAACGCTGTGGTTCTGCGGCTGCGGAATCGGTTTCGATGAGTCACTCGGAATCGCCACTTCGATGATCGGCAACGTGGGTGTTTCCATCGGTCAGTGGGGATCGAGCGGTTGTTATGCCGCCCTGCCGGCAGCCGCTAAGTGGGTTGCGACCTTCGTGATGCTGATCGGTCGTCTGGAGATTTTCACCGTTCTCTTGTTGTTCAGTCGGGCACTCTGGAAAAAGTAAGATGAAGCCCTATCAAGTCCTCTCGTTCATTGCCGTCACGATGGCTGTCTTAGGAGCGCTCTATTGGGCGTTCCCGGAGGGCAAGTTATTGAAAACCGAGCACTTGGCAGACAGCGAGCCGGTCATAGACATCGATACGCTCGCCGAGTTTCCCGTTTTTGCAGAAGCAGAAGATACGATTGTCCCCGAGACACCCAAACCGATCATCCCCAAGGTGGTAGTAGATTCGACAACCGACAGCCGCGTGTTCTTGCAGTCTTTCTATGCCTCATTGGCTGAGAGTAGTGAGCGGAAGATTCGTGTGATCCATTACGGGGACAGCCAGATCGAAGAAGACCGAATGACCCAACAGATACGCGAGACCTTACAGGCACGTTACGGCGGCAAAGGGGTCGGTCTGATGCCGCTGGCGCAGACTATCCCCACCCTCACCGTCAAACAAGAACTGCGAATGAACGGTCGTTATACGATGCCCGCAAACGGACCGCGACGCTATATAGTGTATAGTTTCAAACGCGACCAACGTGCGGACGGGCTCTACGGTCCTATGGGACAAGTAGCCGTGATGAACGATAGTCTGGTATCGGGCAGCGAGGACGTCACAGCGATATGTAAACCCATCGTCAAAACCGCACTCTACGAGCGTTGGCAAGTCTTTGCCGACAGTTCAGTGCATTATACCTTCGCCGGCGACACGGTACAACTGAGCGGCAAGGGTTCGGTCTATGGTTTGTCGCAAGAGAGCAAGACCGGTATCATCGTCGATAACGTTCCCATGCGTGGATGCCTCGGAATCGTTTTTACCAAGATCGACAGCGAGCAGTTACGGACTTTCTACGAAAAGGAAAATGTGCGACTGATCATCATGCAATTTGGCGGTAATGCGATTCCTTCCAATCAAAATCCGGGTACGATCAGTGCCATCGTCAAAGGGCTGCGCGAACAGGTGCAGTACTTGCGTGCTTGCGCACCGGAGGCATCGATCCTCTTTATCGGACCGAGCGACATGCTCACGCAGACAGACGGCGAATGGCAGACCTATCCGATGGTTCCGTACATGGACAAACTGCTCCGCAAGATGGCGCTGGAAGAGAATATCGCCTATTTCAGTCTGTTCCGCTGGATGGGTGGCGCAGGAAGTATGATGCGGTGGCAGGAAGTGGGATTAGCCGGATCGGACGGCGTGCATTTCCATCGTAGCGGTGCACGCAAAGCCGGAAACGCCGTGGTGAATTGGATATTGGAAGGCATGGAAGAATGAGCGATATCTTGCATTACATATTTGCCTTTGATGCCGCACACCCGTTGCTGTTCACGCAGTTCTATTTCTGGGCATTCTTTGCATTGGTTTATGCGATTTTTGCGTTGATTATTGGAAATCAAAAATCGATAATCGATAATCGAAAATTACACATGAGGAATGTGTACCTCATGTTCGTCAGTTGGTTCTTTTATTACAAAACCAGCGGGCTGTTTTTGCTCATTCTGCTCTTTGTAACGCTGAGCGACTGGCTCATAGCGAAGCAGATTTATAAATCGATAATCGATAATCGAAAATCGATAATCGCCAAAATCCTATTGGCACTCTCGGTGACAATAGATTTGGGTTTCCTCGCTTATTTCAAATACGCGTATTTCTTCACGGACGCATTCAATGACCTGTTCGGAACGAGTTATACGATCGTAGATAAGATCATCCTTCCGGTCGGTATCTCGTTCTATATTTTCCAAGTCATCTCCTATACCGCCGACGTCTATCGAGGACGCATTGAGCCGGTCAAGAACATACTGGACTTCGGCTTCTATGTGAGCTTTTTTCCGCAACTCGTGGCAGGTCCTATCGTTCGCGCAGAGGAGTTTATTCCGCAGTTATACAAACCGTTCCGACTCAGCCGAAGAGCTTTCGGCATCGCGGTTTTCTGGATCATCAACGGCTTAGCGAAGAAGATCATCATGTCCGATTTTCTGGCGGTGAACTTGATCGACCGTGTCTTCGACAACCCCTTGCTCTTCTCGGGCTTCGAGAACCTCTTCGCACTCTTCGCGTACTCGCTGCAAGTTTATGCCGATTTCTCGGGTTATACGGATATCGCCATCGGCGTAGCAATGCTCATGGGTTTCTATCTGCCGATGAACTTCAACTCGCCGTATAAGTCGCAGAACCCGCAGGAGTTCTGGCGGCGTTGGCACATGTCCTTGGGGCGTTGGCTCAAGACCTATCTCTATATCCCCTTAGGCGGCAACCGCAGCATTGGTTTTGGTACGTATTTCTGGGTCACGGTCATCGCCTTGGTATCGGCATCCCTCACCGGTTGGTGGCTCGGCATCATGATCCCCTACGCCGTACTGATCGTCAGTATGATTCTGGTGCCACGACTGCTGAAAGACACGAATCGTCTCAAACTCTTCTACTCCAACCTCAACTCGTTCATCACGCAGGTCTTGGGCGGTTTATGGCACGGTGCCAGCTGGAATTTCATCATATGGGGCGGCATCAACGGGTTCGGAATGATCGTGGAGAAGATCTGGCGTCCGATGAACTGGCACGTTCGGTTCGTGCTGACCACCTTGCTGACCTTCGGACTCTGTGCCGCGGATTACACCACCAACCTCCCCGTTTGGCGACTCTTTGCCGTGTGGATGGCGATCATCTGGGTCGGCACGGCAATTAGGTATGTTTACTATTTATGTACAAAGGACAATGACCAAATGAACAAATGTCCGAATAAATGGTACATGGTAAATGACAAAATGGTAAATGCCCTCGCCCAAGCATGGGCCATCCTTCAGACTTTTGTCTTTATCACCTTCACGCGTCTCTTCTTCCGCTCAAGCAGTAACCTCGACCCGGCAACCGCCAATGAGGTGGCATGGGCAACAGCGAAGAATATGGTTAACCAGATAGGCGGTGCATGGTCGAACGCCATCATCCCCGATTTCCTCTGGAGCTATCGTTGGGTTGTAGCGATGTTCGTTGCCGGCATGGTTATTCACTGGCTGCCGACCAATTGGAAACGCCGTTACCGCTTATGGTTCAGCGCCATGCCGATCTGGGCCATCGTGATCGCCGTTTGTATCGCGATTGCCGTCATCTATCAGTTCGTCACCGCCGATGTTCAACCCTTCATTTATTTCCAATTCTAAAGCGTTTATCTATCATCTATCATCTATAATAAAATGATTATTGGTATCACCGGAGGCATAGGAAGCGGCAAATCGACGATCGCTCATGAACTCGCCAACCGCGGGTACACAGTCTATGACTGCGACCAAGAAGCCAAACGCATCATCGCCGAGAACCCCGACGTGCAGCAAGAGATCATCGACCTCTTAGGCGAAGAAGCCTTCATCTATCATCTATCATCTATCATCTATAATACAACCTACGTTGCCAAGCGCGTCTTCGCAGACCCGCAACTATTGAAGGAACTGAATAAGATCGTGCATCCCGCAGTTGGCTTGGACATCATGAAGCGCCAACCCGATTTTGTAGAGTCCGCTATCCTCTATGAGTCCGGACTCGACATCCTCTGCGACCGCGTTATTGTCATCGATGCCCCGGAAGACATCCGCATCGCCCGCACGATTGCCCGCGACTACCACGGCGACGCCTCTCCCGCCAACATAGATAAGGTTCGTGCCCGCATACACGCACAATCCATCCCCACCGGCGATCTAACCATCCTCAACGACGGCTCCGTCCCCATCAGCGATCTGACCGATATGATTGTCCTTTCTTGTGGGCTCGCGGTGTAGGCGGTGATCATTTTTGGCGCATATTTGCGGCAATTTTTCATTTCCTCTTGCGTATGTCATTTTTTTTGTGTAATTTTGCACCGCAAAATCAAATCGCTGCCACCGACAGCGTAAAAAAGCGATGAAAGCAAAAGCATAACATCAGAATATGTCAGCAACTAAGATATACATTCAGGATAGCCCTATTACGATTCTAACCGTTGACAAGGAAGATTATATCTCTTTGACGGATATGGCTCATAGCCAATTACAAGAGCATATTATCTTCAAATGGATGAGTCTGAAGAATACGATAGAGTATTTAGGAGAATGGGAAGCGTTGTATAATCCTGATTTTAATTATACCGAATTCGGTACAATTAGAAATATGGCAGGCAGCAATAATTTTGTATTGTCAACCAAAACATGGATTGAGCGCACGCACGCTATAGGTATTGTTGCAAAAGCCGGACGATACGGCGGCACTTATGCGCACAAAGACATCGCGTATCATTTTGGAATGTGGATTAGTCCGCGTTTTCAACTTTTGCTTGTCAGGGAGTATCAGCAATTACAACAAGAAAAACAAGAAGCACTCGGCTGGTCGGCAAAACGTGAATTAGCTAAGATCAATTATCATATCCATACAGACGCGATAAAAGAACACCTTATTCCGCAGGAGATTGATGCATACCATCGTTCGCTTATCTATGCCAATGAGGCCGATGTGCTCAATGTGGCATTGTTTGGAATGACCGCCAAAGAGTGGCGCGACGCACATCCTGAGGATAAAGGCAATATCCGCGATTACGCAACAATAAATCAGTTGATTTGTTTGAGTAATATGGAGAACCTGAATGCAGTATTCATCAATGAAGGCTTACTACAAGGCGAGCGTCTCCAGAAACTCAACCAAATTGCCATACAGCAAATGACCGTTCTGGAAAATGTGGAAAGCAAGCATATATTGAAAGCATAAAAATACCGTCGCTTCCCGACGTTAAACAGAAGGACATACAAGTGCAAGCGAGCACCATAAAATAGCGTAATAAGCCGAAAAGCTTGATACTTTGAAACTTCTACACTTCTAAAAGTATCAAATTGAAGCAAGCGAAAGCCCGCGCTTTTTCGTATGTCTATGGCAAAAAAAACTCATCTTATTAAAATACATGTGTATGAGACAAATTCTAACAATGGCATTGACGCTGCTGATGGCGGTCGCGATGCAGGGACAAACAAGTATCCCGGCAATTTTTCAACGGACACCGGATGTAGTAATTACCAGTTCGGATCGTGCGGGAATACGCGCAGCTACCGGTTTTACCAAAGAGGGAGTGACACTCTCCTTCGCGCAAGGTAGCGGTTCGCAGACTCCCGGTCCCGGAGACTTGGACTACTACTATCCCTTAAATATGTACGAAGGAAATACACTCACTATCACCAGTACCGATACAATTATCGGTATTGACTGGGGAACACATGAAAATCAGTTGAGTGATGCCTCCTCATTCTCTTCCGGGCAGATTATGACCAATACAGCCAACAACCACACTTGTTGGATCGGCGAGACCATTGAGTTGGTATTTACTGTGCCTGAAGGAGGCTGGGATTTCGCACAAGTATTAGGACAAAATCCTCCTGTCATTTCAATATACCTGAAGGTGCGTCATGAGAGCATCACCCTAACCGATGGCAAAGTTTGGCCCAACGCAGCCTTGCTCTATGATTTTGACGGCAACGGCTATAAGGGAGGATGGACTATTGGCGATTATGCCAATGGTTTTGCTCCCAAGTCCTTTACATGTATTCCCGGCAAGTATTTCGGTCAAGGCGAATACTTGGTTCCGAATGGTTTTATGGAAGATGTGAACCGCGACGGCATTATTGATGGCGGTTGTTTTAATAATATAGGAATTGGCGGTAAAGTAGGTGCATGGAGCGCCATCGATGCGCGGGCAGCCATTAGTGAGGGCGATAGTTATCGCGTGGAAGATGCGCTCTTGTTGCATAACTGTGACCTCAATAACGACGGCAGGCCGGACATGCTCCAGATAAAAGGCGGAAACGGAAATTACTACTATAATATCCTTTACCAGCAGGCGGACGGTTCGTTCCTCACAGAGCGGATGGAGATTCTTACGGAAGACGAATACCTGACGCAGTTTGATCCATCCAAATGGAGTTCGGCTGAAACGCAAGACACATATGGTCTTCTCTTCCCCCCTTCGCATGTCTCTGTGCCGATGTTAACAGGCGTTTCATTGGATCAAGCCCCCCAACGCCGCATCGCCAAATCACCCGGTATGGGAACTATGGTGAGCGCTCCAACAAAGGCGATTGACATGAACGCAGACGGCCGGACTGATCTCGTGGACGAAGCGCAAGGTCTGGTCTTCTATAACATGGGAAATAACAAATGGGTGCGTTTCGATGTCGGGGGTGAAGTCCACACGGCCGACCTCAATAACGACGGATATATAGATTTTATCTACCCGGGCACGAAACTGCAAACGCTCATTTATAATGGCGACGGTACGTATAGGAAGCAGGTGCTCTTCCAGAACATTCAAGTGGATAAAACGCTTTATGTCTATGACTTTGACCGTGATGGCGACGTGGACATCTTGGTAACTTTCTCTGCCCCGGCTAACTCTACAGGCTATGCCTATACCATGTTCTTCCAAAACGATGGACAGGGCAACTTCACCCAAATGGAGGAGCAGGACTCCGGAGAACTACAACTTGTCTTTGCTGCTTGTCAAGATATTAACGGAGACGGCTATTACGACATGTTAGCACTCTCTTCTAACGGAGGTATCATCGGCGATGAGGTGTATGTGCTTTATGGACAAGCCGGAATGAGTTTTGCTCCCGTGCAAAAACTCTATGACGCCAACCTAAGTACGCTTGGCCTAGGGTGGGATGCCGCTTGGAGTGATTTGCGGCTGGATGCCGAGGATATAGACAATGACGGCAAGATGGAAATATGGGTATCCCTCCGCGGTTCGGATCAAGGAAACGGCTATCAAAACACCTACATTTACAAACCGCAGGGCATGGTAGCCAATACCGCTCCTACTGCTCCTGCACAGCCGGAGATCATCTATGAGAACGGAATGATGCGTGTGTCATGGGGCAACGGAGCCGATGCAGAGACCATGACAAGCGACTTGACCTACGCCCTCCGTATCGGTACTACCTCCGGAGGCAACGAAATTCTCACTTCTCATGCGAACGCCGATGGCTCCAGACGGGATTTCCTGGACGGCAATATGGGCAAGAACCACTCCTATGTAATTGACCTGCGCTCGTACGCGCCAAGCAATATATATGTCTCAGTACAAACGATTGACGCACAGCATAAAGGCTCTGCTTGGTCTCAAGAGGCTGTAGTTCAACATAATGCATTGCCGGCAGTATTTACAGTGGACAAGAAACAAGTCCTTATCGGCGATACGATGCAAATCTTCTTTACTGCGGTGGAGTCGTCTTATACGCACACATGGGATCTGGCGGGCGGACAAGAAGTAACTGCGCTGCCGCAATCGAAGAAGATTGTCTTCTCGGCTGAAGGCATCAAAACGCTAACGCACTCTATTTCTGCGGCTAATGGAACAAGCGCGTCGTACGTAGTGAATGTAGAAGTACTGCCCGTCAGTGTGCAGTCAATGACCATTCCCGAGAATCTGGGCTCACAGTACAGTACCATTAATATCTATTCTGATGCAAACGTATTTGCGGATTATAACTTTGACGGATATGTAGATGCGGAATATGAGAATGCGTTCTACAAAGGCGGGGATAATTATGCTTTTAACAAAGCCTCCGGCATCTGGAATACCGGTTTGCAGATAGGGAATGGTTTCTGGTTCGATTATACGCATAACGGCGCAGCGGATTTCGTATATGCAGCGTCCGGATGGGATGAAGATAATAGTTGTTGGGACTGTAGTTTTGCCTATATGCCACACAACGGCACCAATAACCTCACCGCTACGCAGTCTGCAAGCGAGTTAAGCCCGTTGCACAGCCATCGGAGTGAAGGCGTATATATCTATGATATATTCCATAACGGTTATTTTGCAGGCATATCTCTGCCCGATATAACGAATAACAGTTATAGTGATGCGGCCGTTCGTAATACGGATGGTACGTGGGGAGAGGCGAATTTTGTCGGGCTGCCTGACGGATATTCCGATTCCGGACAAAGATTAGAATGCATCGGTGTACAAGATTTCGACCACAACGGCTTTGTGGACTTTGAGTTTATTGATTATCGCACCAACCCGATTGCGGCATTAGTGGTATCATTGAACCAAGGTGGCGGAGTCTTTAATACGATTTCCATTCCGTTTACGCAAGGTCTGGCGAATGTCGATAATGCCGGAGATAAAAACGATAAAATAGATGTACGTAAACCGGTTTTGGCGGATATCAATAGTGACGGATATCTCGATATCGTTGCCTTCCGCGAAGACAAGGCACCGTACATCCTCTATAACGAAGCCAATGAGCGTTTCTTGGAGCCGGTCGTGCTGCCTTTAGGAAACAGCCGTGATTTCTACGAATATGGCGGACAGATTGCAGATGTTGACAATAATGGCTATCCGGACATCCTGATTTGGCAAAGACAAGTAAGTACCGAAGGTGGATACACGTATGGCATATATGCCTATTTCATGGATGAGAACGGAATCAAGAGCCATGCCTTCCTGGGTGAACAAGGTGAAGGATTCTCTGTGATGCATCTTATGCCGGACGAATGGATTATTGTCGGTTCTGATGAAGCGCTCCGCGTGCAGGGTGCTGTCAATGAGCGTCCTTCTGCGCCTACGGGTCTGCGTGCCGCACAAACGGAAGAAGGTCTGCTCATCGAGTGGAATGCTGCCGCTGATGATCATACGCCGGCTGCCCAAATGCGGTATAACCTCTCCGTTAAGCATGCTGGACAAACCGGCAACGGAACCTTCGTCATCAGTCCGCAGAATGGTCTGAATGCCAACGCGGCAGCTATTCCGACCTACCAATATATTGCAGCCAACCGATACTTCGTACCTATCTCTGCCCTCTCAGCCGGAAACTACGAGATACAGATACAGGCGGTGGATCTGCAAAACGCGATGAGTCTCTTTAGCGATGTTGTCTCCGTAGCTATTGACCGTGCAGTCATTGATGCACCGACCACGATTTGCTCCGACGATGAAGCTGTCGTGAGCTATATGGGCGAAGACCGTACGGCTACGCCGCAATGGGATTTCGACGGAGGCATGGCTACCGGTTCGGGATTCGGACCATACCACGTAACTTGGGCTACGCCGGGTATCAAGACCATCGCACTCACACTTGGCGCAGAGACGTTCCAACGGACCATTTTAGTGGATAAGAATGAGACAGGAATAGCCCTTCCGCAATACCTCTTCGAGGGACATACAACCACCTTGGATTACCTGCCGAAAGATATGCAGGCCGAATGGCAAATCGATTATCGCGGACAGTGGCGCACGCTGGACGAGAACGGTATTAACGGTGTGATGAAGGACAAACTGTCCGTTAAGAACGGTGTCTTTACGGTAGGCAAGAACGCCTCGAGTGACGAGTATCTGCAGTACACAACGCTGAAACTCACACTCACCAACGCAAACGGATGTACCTCTGTGATGCAACAGCCGCTCACCATCTTGTCCGCAAATGAGATCCCGCAGATAGGTATCGTGGAACCCGATGCAAACGGACATAATGAGATTGTCTGGGGATGGACCGTCAACACAGCGGTGTTCACACAAGTAGAAGTGCTCAAGGAGACCAACATTTACAATCAGTTCGTTTCGTTGGGTGTTGTTCCGGCTACGGAAGGCTACTTCACGGACCTCAGTTCGCAAGCTGACCAACGCGCCGAGCGCTATGCCATCGTCGGTATTATGGCAAACGACGTAGAAGCGCCGCGAAGCAATGTGCATCAGACCGTGCACCTCAATATCAACCGCGGTCTGACGGACAATACCTTTAACCTCATCTGGAATGCGTACCAAGGAACGGAGATTGCTACATATTCCGTCCTCCGTGGCGCTTCCGCCGAGACGCTGCAACCGATTGCATCCCTCTCCGGCGCCAACACTTCCTATACCGATTATGCGCCTTCGGCTGCGGAGACATATTATGCGATTGAGTACCATCTCCCGGAGGATGAGGCTCCGGCGCCGAGACGCATGATTAATTCTGCGCTCTCAGCTAACAGCCGAAGCGGACGTTCCAATACCGTTAACCGCGCTGCGGCGAACACCATCGTTTATACGCAGTCCATGACGATTATGTCGTCCAATAATCAGTATAGCACGACGGCAGAGCAACCGATGTTGCTACTCTATGCAGAGTTCAAACCGACCAACACCACCGTCAAGGCGGCACAATGGGAGATTGCTAACGGCACAGATTTGGCAACCATTGATCCTTCATCGGGTTTGCTTACCGCGCGCACACCGAATAACGGAGGAGTGGTAACGGTTAAAGCAACCGCCAAAGATGGTTCGGGTGCAACCGCAACACGTCAAATCACTATTGCCGCTATTCAAGGCAGCACGACAGTGGACGATTTCTATTACACCATCCGTTTCCTCAATTACGATGGCGCAGTTCTGCAATCATCGCAAGTGCTCGAAGGCGAGATGCCGACCTATAATGGCTTAACGCCTACCAAGCCGGAGGATGATAACTATACCTACTCCTTCTCCGGTTGGTCTCCGGCTATAGCTTTGGCAACCGCCGATGCCGATTACACGGCTGTTTTTGAGGCAACTCCGAAAACAGTAGTGCAGCCAAACTACCTGCCTTATGACTTACAGGCTTCTGTTAATGGCACTACAGTAACCTTCTCATGGAGCGTACAAGACCTGCCGACATATTTCGGTATCGGTATTTATTATGGTAGTCAAGAAGTGTTCTTAGGCACAACGATGAACAACAATACTTCGCTGACCCTCTCTTCCTGCTTTGAGCAATTCGGTACCTATACATGGAAACTTTGCGGAGCAAATGAGAACCGCCAGCAGATTACCGAATGGGTCGATGGACCGTCATTTGAGATTCGCGATCCGCACGAAGGCATCGACACTCCCGACTCGTCGGACAAGCCCGACTCGTCCATTCGTAAGATCCTCCGTGACGGCCAAATCCTCATCCTCCGCGGTGATCGCACCTACACCCTCACCGGCGCCGAGGTAAAATAAGGCAAGAATATAAGGTGTAAAAATTGACGGAATTTGCACAATTATTCAAAAAGAATGGCATATGCTTGCATATGTCATTTATTTTTTGTAATTTTGCGCCCGTTTTGTGATGAATTATGAAGATAGCACTAATCGGATACGGAAAGATGGGGCATATGATCGAGGAGATTGCCCTGGAGCGCGGACACGAGATCGTGGCGCGTATTGATGCCGGCGACGCCTTTGCGTTGAACGGTGCGGAAGTGGCAATCGAGTTCACTACGCCGGCTACCGCCAAGGATAATATTTTACGCGCGTGGGCGCAGAACGTGCCCGTCATCTCCGGTTCCACAGGGTGGAAACCGGAAGAATTGGAGATTGGAGATTGGAGATTGAAGATTGAAGGAAGTCAAGTTATCGTCGAGGACGAGAATGGTAAACCGATGTTGGTATGGAGTAGCAATTTTTCCGTGGGCGTCAATATTTTCTTTGAGCTCAATAAGTTTCTGGCGAAAAGCATTCAGCAATCAGCTGTCAGCTATCAGCCTTCTATCACCGAGACCCACCACATTCACAAACTCGACAAACCGAGTGGCACAGCAAAGACGCTGGCTGAGGAATTACGGGTTATGGGTTACGGGTTACAGGACTCAGAAATAGAAAGTATTCGGGAAGGAGAAGTGCCGGGTACACATGTGGTAAAATGGGATAGCGAAGAAGATACGATTGTCATCACGCATATCGCGAAAGGAAGAAGAGGATTTGCACTTGGGGCTGTTTTGGCCGCAGAGAGTTTAGTATGAAAAGTTTGCAAGATAGATTAGCAGAAGTGACGCGCGGCGGTTGGATCCGCGCGGGTATTTGGAGCGCGTTGTACATCGCGTTCATATTATGGGTTGCATGGGGCGATTGGAAGAGTTTGGGTTGGCTCGTTCTACTGCCGCTGATCGTGGATATGTTCACGACGAAATATATCAACTACAGTTGGTGGCGCAAATACAAAGACACGAAACCCGCCCTTTATACCGTTTGTTCGTGGATAGACGCGATCCTGTTCGCGCTGATTGCCGTCTATTTCATCAACCTCTATATTTTCCAGAACTATCAGATTCCCTCGTCATCGCTGGAGAAGACTTTGCGTGTAGGCGATTTCCTCTACGTGAGCAAGATGGCGTACGGGGCCCGTGTACCACAGACACCCTTGTCTATGCCGCTCGTACAACACACCATGCCGAATTGGTTAGGCGGCGGTAAGAGTTATTTCGACAAGCCGCATTGGAACTACAAGCGTCTGGCGGGTTGGACAAGTCCGCAAAAGGGCGATATCGTGGTCTTCAATTTCCCTGCCGGCGATACAGTGTGTCTCAAGATGCAAAACCCCGACTACTATACGCTCAAACACTATTACGGTGAGGCGCTAATCCGGGGCAGAAAGGATGTGTTTGGCGAAATCGTAGTACGTCCGGTCGATCGGCGAGAGAACTATGTGAAGCGTTGTGTAGGTACACCGGGAGACAGCCTGAAAATCATCAATAATGTGATCTACGTGAACGGTGAACGTGAACCGGAACGTGAGGGGCTGCAGTTGAATTACTACGTTCAGACCGACGGACATATCTTCAGCGGCAAATACCTCGATAAAATAGGTATCAGCGTCGCCGATCGCGTGCAGGTAGATGCCACGACTTGGCATTTCCCCTTGACCGAGGCAATGAAAAATGAGTTGACGTACAATCCGCATGTGATCGACATTTTGATCGAACCCGAGAACCAAGGCGGTGAGGTTTATCCCTTGGGACACAACGACTGGACACGCGATAACTACGGACCGATTTATATCCCGCGCAAGGGTGACAAGATCCTGATCACGGAAGAGAACTATTGGGTATATAAACGCATCGCAGAAGCCTACGAGTTCAAGCCTATGGCGATTGGTGAGGAGTACGAGTTCTGCATGGATTACTATTGGATGATGGGAGACAACCGCCACAACTCGGCGGATAGTCGTTACTGGGGTTTTGTGCCCGAGGATCATATCGTCGGACGACCGGTATTCATCTGGCTCTCCATCGACAAAGACAAGCACGGTATCCGCTGGAACCGTTTGGGCAATAAAGCAACAGGAAGATGATTTTACCTACCGCCTATTTGCCCCCGCTATCGTACATGCAGGCGCTGATGAGCGAACCCGCTACGATCGAACAGATGGAGACGTTTGAGAAGCAGACCTTCCGCAACCGGTGTCTGATTCGCGATGCAAAGGGAGAGTTGGTGCGGTTAACCGTTCCGGTGGGCAAAGTAGAACATAAACAACTGACGCGCGACATACAGATCAGTTACCAGACACGCTGGCAACATCAGCACTGGATAACCCTCGTCAGCGCGTACCAACATACACCGTACTTCATGTACTTCGCCGACTACCTGCGACCGTTCTACGAGAAAGAGTACAAGTGGTTGTTGGACTTAAATGACGAACTAAACGAGACATTGGTCTCGCTACTAAAAAAAGAGAAACCGTCTATAATCGATAATCGAAAATCGATAATCGAAAATCGCACAGCCGACTGGAGTGGACAGATTTGGACAGATAAACATCCGTGGCAAACGGAACTGAGCGTGTTGGACACGCTATTTGATGAATGATGAAATGATGCAAATGATGAAATGATGAAAGAGATCGATTGGAGTAAACTGGGATTTCATTATACGGAACCGGACTATATCGTTCGGGCAGCGTATCATGATGGCGCGTGGGAGGAACCGTACGCCACAAAGGACAAGTTCCTGCACTTGCATGTGTCGGCTACTTGTCTGCAATACGGGCAGGAAGCGTTTGAGGGCTTGAAGGCTTTTCGCGGCATAGACGGGAAGATCCGTATCTTCCGTTGGCGTGAGAATGCGAAGCGAATGAAACGGAGCGCAGAAGGCTTGTACATGCAGCCCGTTCCGGAGGAGTTATTTGGGAAAGCGATCCGGCTGGCATTGGAGAAAAACATGGATTTTGTACCGCCCTATGGTACAGGTGCAACACTCTATTTCCGTCCGCTGCTGATCGGAACGACCCCGCGTTTGGGTGTAGGCCCGGGTCGCGATTTTGAGTTCATCGTCATCCCCTCGCCTATCGGACCGTACTACCCGGGTAAGTTTCATTGTACGACCTTCATCGTCAACCGCTATGTCGATCGTGCAGCGCCCTTTGGAACGGGACAGTTCAAGGTCGGAGGTAACTACGCCGCTTCTTTCCGTGCCACCGAAGCTGCGCACGCCATGGGATGCGATTGTATCTTCTTGGACGCGAAACAGCATAAGTATATCGACGAGTGTTCGGCAGCCAACTTCATCGGGATAAAAGAGGTTAAGGGTGACGGGTTACAGGTTACGGGATACGAATACCTGACCCCGCGGAGTAGTGCGATCCTGCCGAGTATCACGAATAACAGTCTGATGACCTTGGCGCGCGAGCGGGGAATGAAAGTGACACAACGCCGGATACGGTTGGAGGAACTGGAGCAAATGAGTGAGGCAGCAGCGTGCGGAACAGCTTGTGTGATCAGCCCGATCGACAAGGTGATCGACACCGAGAAAGGCAAGACCTACTCGTTCGGCGACGAACCCGGTCCGGTACTGAGCCAACTCTACCACGCGCTGAAAGATATCCAGTACGGACGAGCAGAGGATACACATCACTGGTGTGATGTAATTGAAAATTGAAGATTGAAAATTGAAGATCTAAAATTTATAGTTTATGTTTAAGAATCAACCAAAAGGATTGTTCGCGTTGGCATTGGCCAACACAGGCGAGCGTTTCGGCTACTACACGATGTTAGCCGTCTTTGCGCTGTTCTTGCGCGCTAATTTCGGTCTGTCTGCAGGTGCTGCAGGTGCTATTTATTCCACCTTCTTGGCATTTGTTTATTTCTTGCCGCTGATCGGTGGTATCATTGCCGATAAGATCGGATACGGAAAGTGCGTGACGATCGGTATCATCATCATGTTCTTAGGCTACGTACTATTGGCCATTCCGATGGGTGGCGTAGAGTACGGAAGTACGGCTGTGGCCATGACCGGCATGATCGGGGCATTGGTACTGATCAGTTTCGGTACAGGTCTGTTCAAAGGAAACTTGCAAGTAATGGTAGGTAATCTGTATGATGACCCCGCTTATGCGGATCGTCGTGACGCTGCTTTCTCGCTCTTCTACATGGCGATCAATATCGGTGCTATGTTCGCTCCGACAGCCGCTGTGAAGATCATGGCATGGGCACATGAGTCGCTGGGCGTGAGCGTGAACGACAGTTATCACTTCGCGTTCGCAGTGGCATGTGCATCGCTGGTTTTGAGTATCGCGATATATTACGCTTGCCGTCCTTGGTTCAAGCACGTAGAGAACACGGCTAAACAAGCCGCAGCCAGCGGTCAAAAAGTAGAGGAGTTGAGTCCGGAGCAGACCAAGAAACGTATCGTGGCGCTGTGTCTGGTCTTTGCTGTAGTGATCTTCTTCTGGATGGCTTTCCACCAGAACGGTCTGACGCTGACCTATTTCGCCGATAAGTTCGTTAACCCGATCATCACGGGTGCACAGACGATGGCCTTTAACATTTGGAACTTAGTCATGGTAGCCGTACTCGTTTATTCGTTGTTCGGTATCTTCGGTGAGAACACCGGCAAAGCGAAGATGATCTGGGGTTGCGTCGGTAGTGTGATGGCAGCGCTGTTGGTTTACAAGTACTTCAACCATCCTGCAGAGCTGGCTATCTCCGCGCCTATCTTCCAGCAGTTCAACCCGTTCTATGTAGTGGCCCTCACGCCGGTTAGCATGGCTATCTTCGGTTCATTGGCAGCCAAAGGCAAAGAGCCTTCTGCACCGCGTAAGATCGCGTATGGTATGTTAGTAGCTGCTGCGGCTTACGCTGTGATGGCTTTCTGCTCCATCGGTTTGCTCACTCCGAACGCACAAGAGGCAGCGTTGGAGGCTGGAGAGAACCCGATGATGGTGAACGCGAACGTGCTGATTGGAACCTATCTGATTCTCACCTTTGGTGAGTTGCTGCTCAGCCCGATGGGTATCTCGTTCGTCAGCAAGGTAGCTCCTCCGCAATACAAAGGTATGATGATGGGTGGCTGGTTCGTAGCCACAGCACTTGGAAACTTCCTTGTTTCTGTAGGTGGTTTCTTGTGGGGCAACTTGCCGTTGTGGCTCGTTTGGAGCGTATTCATCGGCGTTTGTCTCGTTGCCGCTATCTTTATGTTCGCAATGATGAGTAAATTAGAAGACGCAACAAAATAATGGAAGAAGTAATCAAATATTTTGAATCCCTCGAAGAGCGTATCGCCACGCTGGAAGCAGAGTTGGCGAGCTTGGAGGCTGAACTGGATGAACTTAAGAGTCGCCCCGTACCGGAACCGCAGGTGATCGAGAAAGAGGTCATCAAGGAAGTACCGGTGGAGGTGATCAAAGAGGTAGTTGTAGAAAAACCGGTAGTAGTTGCTGCGCCTGTTGTTTCAGAGCCCGAGCCGATCGTAGAGCCCGAGCCCGTTAAAGAGGAGCCCGCACCTGTGGTGGAGGAAGTGGCTTCTCCGAAGGCTGCGGTATACGGCAAAGCGGTGGATGACATCCGTTTGGCTATCTCGCTGGGCGACCGTTTCCTCTATCAGCGCGAACTCTTCGGTCAGAACGCCGAGTTGATGCAAAAGACCCTCACCGAACTCAACGGATTACATTCGTTTGATGAGGCGATGAACTACATCAGCCGCTTCGGTTGGGACACCGAGAGCAACAGTTATCAACAGTTCATCGTTACCCTTCACCGCCGTTTTGGCTGAAAACTGAAAACTGAATGCTATACATCGTTCCGACACCGGTTGGTAACCTCCAGGACATGACGTTCCGCGCCATTGACGTGCTGAAGTCCGTGGATCTGATTCTCGCAGAAGACACCCGCACCAGCGGGGTCTTGCTGCAGCATTTCGATATCCACACGCCGCTCAAGAGCCATCATAAGTTCAACGAGCACGAGACTTCCGCCGATATCGTGGAGCGACTCAAAGCGGGTGCGAACATCGCCCTCATCTCCGATGCCGGTACACCGGCGATCAGTGACCCGGGCTTTTTCCTCGTGAGAGCCGCAGCCGAAGCGGACATTGAGATCCAGTGTCTGCCCGGTGCAACAGCCTTCGTGCCGGCACTCGTAGATTCAGGTTTACCCAACAACCACTTCTATTTCGAAGGTTTCCTGCCGCAGAAGAAAGGACGTCAGACGCGTTTGCAGTACTTGGCGAATCTGGATCAGACCTTTATCATCTATGAGTCGCCGTTCCGCCTCGTCAAGACCCTCGAGCAGCTAGCACAGGTCTGCGGCGAAGAGCGACGCGCCAGTGTGACACGCGAGATCAGTAAAGTGCACGAAGAGACCGTTCGCGGAACACTCGCAGAGTTGATGGCGCATTTCAAGGCCAAAGCACCGAAAGGTGAAATCGTACTATGTGTGAAAGGACAAGAGGATGAGTGAGATGAAATCCTTGGCGAAGGACACCGCCATCTACGGGTTGAGCAGTATCATCGGTAAGTTCCTCAACTACCTGCTCGTGCCGCTGTACACCTACGTGTTAGCGCGTACGGACGATTACGGTATTGTGACCAACCTCTATGCATGGACAGCCCTGCTCTTAGTGCTGCTGACCTATGGCATGGAGACGGGCTTCTTCCGTTTTGCCAATCGCGAGGAGTACGATGCCAAGAGTGTGTATAAGACCGCCTACTGGACGCTGTTCAGCACGAGTACGTTGTTTGCTTTGTTGGTGCTTATCTTCCAACAACCGCTGGCAAGTGCCTTAGGTTACGCCGACCATGCAGAGTTCGTGGCGATGATGTTTGTCACGGTGGCAGTCGATGCTTTTGCGTCCATCCCCTTTGCGTACCTGCGCAACCAAAAACGCCCCATCGTCTTTGCGGCACTCAAGTTGCTGTTTGTCGTACTCAATATCGGTTTCAACATCCTCTTCCTGGTGGTACTGGGCAAGAACGACGTCTTCTATGTCTTCCTCAGCAACCTGCTGGCGACAGCGATCCAAACACTGTGTCTGCTGCCGTTCACGATGCCGAAAGGTGGACGATTTGACGGTGCGGCGCTCAAGCAGATGCTACTCTACTCGTTGCCTCTCTTGGTGCTCGGTGTAGCCGGCATTATGAACCAAACTCTCGATCGTATCCTCTTCCCTTACCTCTATACCGGCGATGACGCGCAAGCACAACTCGGTATATATGGAGCATGCTTCAAGGTGGCCATGGTGATGATGATGTTCACCCAGGCTTTCCGCTATGCGTACGAACCCTTCGTCTTCTCCAAACACAAAGACCGCAATTCGATCGAGGCTTACGCCGACGCGATGAAGTACTATATCATCTTCTCGTATCTCATTCTGTTAGGCGTGATCTTCTATCTGGATATCTTCCGATACATCGTTTCGAGTGCGTATTGGGAGGGACTGAAGATCGTGCCGGTAGTGCTCTGGACGTACGTCTTCCAAGGCGTCTATTTCAACCTCAGCTTCTGGTATAAGTTAACGGACGAGACCAAATGGGGAGCGTATTTCTCGCTCATCGGATTAGTCATCACACTCGTGCTGCAGATCGTGGGCGTTCCGTTGATCGGCTACTGGGCAAGTTGCGGAAGCAGTCTGGTTTGCTACTTCGTGATCATGGTTCTTTCGTACGTCATCGGACAACGCAAAGCCCCGATCCCGTACGATCTCAAGCGTATCGGTTTGTACACCGTGCTGACCCTTGCCTTGTTGGCGATTTACTACGCCGTTCGCCTCAACACAAGTTTCAACATGTGGGTTTTGATGGCGATCGGTACAGTACTTATCGTCATTTATCTATTGGTATTAAATAAATTAGATTTTTCATTTAAAGATGTTCTCAGGAATCGTAGAAACAATGGCTCAGGTCGTTAAGATAGAGACCGAGCAAACCAATAAACATTTCACGCTTCGCAATCCGTTCGGGGAGCCGCTTAGCATCGATCAGTCGATCGCGCATAACGGCGTGTGCCTGACGGTAGTGAAGATAGAAGGTGATCTTTATACCGTCACCGCGATGCAGGAGACGCTTCGTCTGACGAACCTCGACTTGCTCAAGGTCGGTGATTTCGTCAACGTCGAGCGCTCGATGTTGATGGGTGGTCGTTTGGACGGACATATCGTGCAAGGTCATGTCGATCAGAAAGCCACCTGTATCGAAGCCCGCGAGACCGACGGCAGTTGGTACTACCGCTTTGAATACGACTCTTCACGCGAGATGATCGAGCGCGGTTATTTCTGCGTAGACAAGGGTTCTGTCACCATCAACGGTGTCAGCCTCACGGTCTGCGAACCCGACATTCAGGGCGACAAAGGCTACGTATCCGTTTGTATCATCCCTTACACCGAAGAGAACACCAACTTCAAATATATTCAACCCGGTACAGTCGTGAATATCGAGTTTGACATTCTCGGCAAGTACCTCAGCCGCTATGCAGCGATATTAAACAACAAATAATATGATTAATCAAAATTCTTTATCGTTTCAATTAGGAACCTCCGTAGCACAGTACTTGATGCAATACGGAGAGAAAGAACTCAACTATGAAGAGTTCAAGGCAGGTATTGACCTCGTGCTCAATATGTCTGCCAAAGCCAAAGAGGAAGGCGAGAAATTCCTCGCAGAGAATGCCAAACGCGAAGGCGTAAAGACCACCGCCAGCGGTCTGCAGTATGAAGTTCTGGAGGCTACGCTTGGTCAGAAACCGAAAGCTACCGACACCGTGCGCGTGCATTATGAAGGTACGCTCATCGATGGTACGGTTTTCGACAGCAGCTACAAACGCGGTGAGTCAATTGCTTTCCCGCTCAACGGTGTCATCAAGGGTTGGACCGAAGGTCTGCAACTGATGTCTGTAGGCTCGAAGTACAAATTCTTTATCCCGTACCAATTGGCATATGGCGAGCGCGGAGCAGGAGCATCCATTCCTCCGTACGCCGCATTGATTTTTACCGTGGAACTTTTAGGAATTGAATAAATCAAAAATTAAATGCAATTTAATTTATGAAGAAACTTAGTATTGTTTTATTGGCCGCATTGGCCATGATTTCTTGCGGAAACAGTTACAAAGCGCAAGATGTTAAATTGATCGATGAGACCGACTCAGTGAACTTCGCACTCGGTCTGCTCAACGGTTTGCAAATCAAAATGTACTACCTCTCCAACGACAGCAGTGACGAGACCATCGTTGAGTTCATGGACGCTTTGGACGAGGCATACCAAGGTAAAGAGGAACAACTGAATGAAGTTGAGCAGGCTGGTCGTCAGATCGGTGCATCGCTCAAGAGTTTTGAGACCAAAGGTCTGGCTGAGAAAGCCGAATGGACACTGAACGAAAAACTGCTCTTGCAAGGTCTGGTGAACGCCCTCTATGAAGATACCACCGTTATGACCGGCGAGGCAGCAGACAACTACGTGATGACTTGCTTCCAGACTCAGAAAGAGATGCCGGCAGCAGAGCTCGTAAAAGCGAAATGCCCGAGCAAAGCCAAGACCGTTGAACTGAAAAACGCATTGGATACGCTCAACTATGCATTCGGTATGGTGAATGGTTCGCAGATCCGCGACTACCTCATGGCAGAGGACACCACCGGTGATGCGATCGACGAGTTCATCGACAATGTGAACAAAGGTCTCAAGCAAGAGGTTCGTAACCCGCAACTCGTTTCGATGGCAAAGAACATCGGTAAAGCCATTCGTGAGCAAGAGCCGGTTGGTTTGTTAGGCGTAGCAGGCATGGAGACCCGTTATGATATGATCAAGCAAGGTTTCGTCAACGGTCTGTATAACTACACCGAGCAATTCGATTTCCAGACAGCTAACGTCTATGTAGAAACCGTCATGAACAATAAGAAGTACGGTGAGACCAAGGCTGAAGGCGAGAAATTCCTGCAGGAGAACGCACTCCGCGAAGAGGTGAAGACCACCGAGTCCGGTCTGCAATACGAAGTACTGGTTCAAGGCAAGGGTGCTAAACCGACCGCAGAGCAAACGGTTAAAGTACACTATGAGGGAACTCTCATCGATGGTACGGTCTTCGACAGCAGCTACCAACGCGGCGAGCCGATCGAGTTCCCGCTCAACGGCGTGATCAAAGGTTGGACCGAAGGTCTGCAACTGATGCCGGTTGGTTCCAAATACAAACTGTATATCCCGTACGAGTTAGGTTACGGTGAGCGCGGTGCAGGCCAGTCCATTCCGCCTTACGCAACATTGATTTTTACAGTTGAGTTACTTGAGATTAAGTAATGGGCGTCATCGCTAAGCAATCGATTCGTGGTACGATAGTGACCTATCTGGGCATCGCCGTAGGCGTTGTCACCACGTTCTTCGTGTTAACCCGTTTCCTCACCACCGAGGAAATCGGGTTGGCACGAGTGCTTATCGATGCTGCGACACTCTTCATCGGTCTGGCGCAGTTAGGAACGAACGCCAGCATCATTCGTTTTTATCCGTATTTTCGAGAGAAAGACAGCGACGAAGACCACGGATTCTTCTTCTGGGCGTTAGTCGTTCCTTTCATCGGATTTGTCATCTTCGCCATCATCTATTGGGCATGCAGTGTTCCGCTCGGTGCCTGGTTCGGGGATAAGTCACCGCTGTTCGTGGAGTACTATTATTTCGTGCTCCCGCTGGCGTTCTTTATGCTCTATCAGACGATCTGCGAGTCCACCTGCAATGTGCTGATGCACATCGTGCTACCACGTGCCGTGCGCGAATTGATCGTACGAATCGGCCTCTTAGTGCTCTATCTGTTGTACGCGTTCCGCATTCTGTCCTTGGACGGATTCGTCATCGGTCTGTGTGCCAACTATGCGATCGCGGCGCTCATTAACATCGCGTACTTTTTCTCGCTCAAAAAGATCGTACTCAAACCGGACTTTGCTTTCCTTCGTGCCAATACGGATCTGGTGCGTCGCTACCTGCTCTATTCCGGCTTCCTGATCTTATCGGCAGTGACCGGTGTACTCGCACCTACCCTCTCATCGTTCTTCGTGACGGCTAAAATGGGTTTGGATACCACGGGTATCTTCGCGATAGCTACCTATATGGCGGTTTTGGTGAGTGTACCGAACAGATCCCTTTCCGCGATCGCTTCACCGCAACTGGCACGTGCCATCAAGGAGAACAACCGCGAAGAGTGCGCCACACTCATCCGCCAAGTGACGCGAAACATGCTGCTGATCGGTGGGTTTATACTGCTTGCTATCTGGGTGAATATCGATCTGATCTTCCATATTCTCCCGAACGGTGCTACGTTCGCGACCGCGAAGAATGTAGTGCTTATCCTGGGTGTTAGCCAATTGGTTTTGGGAACATTCACTATCTGTTTAACGGCGTTGAACTACAGCCGTTTTTATGCCATCAGCCTTATCCTGTCGCTGATTCTAACCGGCAGCGCGATCGTGCTGAATAACTACCTCGTGCCGCTGTGGGGTATGGAAGGCGCGGCAATGAGTAACCTGCTATCCTATGGGCTGTATTTCCTGTTGATCATCGTGACCGTGGCAGCTTTAGCGCGCTTCCACGTGGTCGATAAGCGCTGGTGGTGCATCGCCTTATTACTCATCGCGCTCTTTGCCATCAACCAAGTTTGGTTGATTTATGCTCCATCCATGAACATCTGGCTCGACAGCATCCTCCGATCGCTCATCCTCATCGGCGGCGGTGCGTTCATTGCCTACAAAGCGAAGTTATCACCGGAGGTAAATGAGCAAATCAAAAATCAAAAATCAAAAATCAAAAATCGATAGAATGCGATATTTCATCGAATTTGCATATAGAGGCACGGATTTCCACGGCTCGCAGACGCAACCGAACGGAAACACGGTACAGGCAGAGATGGAAGCTGCTTTTGCTACTATCCTACGTGAACCCGCAGCCCTCACTTTCGCCGGTCGCACCGACGCCGGCGTACATGCCGATAAGATGATAGCGCATTTCGATGTAGAGAAAGCCGTGCCTGCCAATTTTGGTGCGCGACTCAATAACTTACTACCAGACTCGATTGCCATCATCGATATACAGCGTGTCCGCGACGATGCGCACGCACGTTTTGATGCTATCGAGCGTACGTACCACTATCGCATCACAACCCGCAAGGATCCCTTCCTCTATATCAACCACACCCGCGTAGCAAAGGGGCTGGACTTCGAGGCGATGAATAGCGCCGCCGAAGCAATGCTGGGCAAACAGGATTTTGCTTCGTTCTGCCGCACCCACACGGATGTCAAGACAACGATCTGCGATGTACGCGAGGCACGGTGGGTACAAGAGAATGAAACCGAAGCGTACTTCATCATTCGTGCAGATCGGTTCTTACGGAATATGGTTCGTGCCGTGGTAGGAACGCTGTTTGAAGTAGGCAAAGGCAAGATGACTGCCGAGCAATTCAAGGCCGTCATCGATGCGCACGACCGTTGTAAAGCCGGTCATTCCGCCCCTGCAGAAGGGCTCAGTTTAGTAGAAATCATTTATCCTAAAAATACGTATTTGTCATGAAACGCCAAATCACATTCTTGCTGCTTGCCGCAGCCGTTATGAGCGCTTGTACGAAAGCGCCGCAGTACCAAACGACGAAGCAAAGCGACATCAATCGCTTGACCAAATCCGCGTCCTTCGACATGCCCAAAGTGGTAGTGCCCGACTTCCCGAATCGCACCTTCAACGTGCTTGACTTCGGAGCGGATAACACCGGTGTAGCACTTGCGACTGAAGCCATCCAAGGTGCTATAGATGCCTGCACAGAAGCCGGAGGCGGAACGGTCATCATCCCGGAAGGTCTTTACATCACTGCGCCGCTCACGCTCAAGTCCAACGTGCGACTCTATACGGAGAAGAACAGTTTCATCGTTTTCTCGCACGACCTCGATCTGTATGAGATCTACGATGAGTGGTTTGAGGGCATCCCGACCAAGCGTTGCACGAGCCCGCTCAATGCGCTCAACGCAGAGAACATCGCCATCACCGGTTACGGTACCTTCAACGGCAACGGCGATTGGTGGAGACCGCTCAAGAAATCCAAGATGGCTCCGGGACAATGGAAGAAGCACCTCAAAGAGAAAGGTGGAATCGTAGATAACGACATCTGGTATCCGGATAGCGCTTCGCTGCTCGCGCAAAGTTATTGCCTCGATCAGAACGTGCCGGTCATCGAAGATGACTCGCTCTGGCAAGTCGTTAAATCCTTCTTGCGTCCGGTATTGCTTCATTTCGTAGGCTGCAAGAACATCTTGCTCGAAGGCGTGACATTTGAGAACTCGCCGGCATGGAACCTTCACCCCATGTGCTGCGAGAATCTGATTCTCAATAACGTCAACGTCCGCAATCCCTGGTACAGCCAGAACGGTGACGGCGTGGATGTAGAGAGCTGCAAGAACGTGGTGATTGCACACTGCTCGTTTGACGTAGGCGACGATGCTATCTGTATGAAGTCCGGTAAGGACAAACCCGGTCGTGACCGCGGTATCCCGACGGAGAATGTAGTAGTCGATGACTGCGTTGTTTATCACGGTCATGGTGGTTTCGTTTGCGGCTCGGAGATGTCCGGCGGCATCAAGAACGTCGAAGTACGCAATAACCTCTATATCGGTACCGATGTCGGTCTGCGTTTCAAGAGTACCCGCGGCCGCGGTGGTGTGGTAGAGAATATTTACATCAACGGTGTCAACATGGTGAATATTCCGAACGAGGGTCTGCTGTTTGATCTCTTCTACGGCGGTAAGGGTGCTGGCGAAGAGACCGAAGAGGAACTCGCAGCGCGTATGAACGCAGAGGCTCCGGCTGTAAGCGAAGAGACGCCGGCGTTCAAGAATATCGTCATCGAGAATGTCAAAGGTGCCAATATCAAACGCGCGATCTATTTCAACGGTCTGCCGGAAATGAAGATCCAGAATGTGACCTTGCGTAATATCGAGATCAGCGCAACTGAAGGTGCACTCTTCCGCCAGACCAACGGTCTCGTGATCGACAAGGTTAATATCCACGCCGAGAAAGGCGAAGCCTTCCAACTCGCCCCGACGGTAGAGAATGTTCAGATCAACTAAGATATCCAGGTCCCTAGGACTCCTTGGATTCCTAGGCCTCCTAGTCTCCTGCTCCCCGAGGGTAGCGACTTCCTTTTGGAAGATCGGTACCCCCGTGGACTCGATCCGTCCGGGTTATGCCATCCTCTATGAGGGCACTAAAATGCGGCATTGCTACCCCATCACCGAATGGACGGACACGCTGCCTAACTACGTAGGCAAAGGCGACACCTATCACTCGCTACATCATCATGGCGTAGCCGTAGAGTCTGAACTCATGGCGTATCGGATCTATTTCGACAAGAAGCAGACTATTGATCCCTATTGCAAACGCAAGCCTCAGCTCGAACTCGCACAGAGTCACTGGTATCCCAACGACAGCCTGCTGGCAGAAGGTTACGGCGATGACATTCTCCGCGTCTCCGGCACA
>JAEEGH010007188.1_pt1 | contig 26908 bp, 28 predicted proteins | sample 9134181 | NCBI WGS metagenome assembly JAEEGH01 (sample SAMN16246544, study PRJNA631951) | gut metagenome | biome: gut microbiome; feature: rumen; material: DP-attached | host: Bos | place: Iran: Karaj | collected 2018-10 | reverse complement strand
CAGCAACGCGTCCGCATCTTCGAAGTCAGAAACGGCGAGACTTTCGGGTCTGAACACGAAGCCGCCATGAAGGAACTCAAAGAGGAGGAACTATGCCGCCGGAGCAAGGCAATTTGGAAATCCGTGATGATAGATTTGGACCTAATACCGGAATAAGTTCCCACAACACATAATAAAACATTAAAAACATTTATATTATGAAAAAAGTATTATTTGTTTTATCCTTTATCGCAGCAGCCAGCAGCGTTATTGCTCAAGGCGGCTATTATCATCAAGTCGGCGACACCGTTCGAGGCAAGTGCCCAATATACCAGTACGAACAAGGCTTTTGGCCCACCCTCAACGCAAGCAACCACACCGACAGCCTGATCAACACCTTTTTCAGCACATTCGGCTACATGAAACACACCACCAACACCCCGCTGAAAGTGATTGGCGTAGCCTCAACCTGGGCACGATTGGACAAAAGCGATCCTTCCAATATCCATGAAGACCTCGACGCAAACATCGAAGGGCCGATGTACTATGTGCTGTGCGATGCCACCGCCAGCGGGTTGGTGGAATTGACGCGCGTCTGCTGGACAGACGATTACATGACCCACCCAAAACGATACATGGAATTGCCCTTGAAAACGGGATTCTGCTCCAACATGGAGGACCACGATACCATTGTCTCTCTTCGTGAATACTATTTCGACAGCGCCATCACCGTCACCGACTCGTTCTACCTGGGGTGTGTAACCTCTGATCCAATCATTACCGATTTCGATGGCTTTTACTATATGGCGTTTCACATGTGGAATTACTGTACCTATAGTTCAATGGAAGACGACGGAACATACAAGGAATGTGCAACGGATATGCCCGAGTTCACCTATTATGACTCATCAAGGCTCGATAACCAATGGCACTACTACACTCATAAGAGATTCCAGCTAGTTTTCCCCATCATCGAAGTGGACACCTTCTGCGTCACGCCGGATGAGCCTTATGTGGCCTCCAGAGACAGCCTCAGGGTGCGCGTGGAATGGGTGGACAACAACAACCTTTATTGGGAAGTGTCGCGCACCGCGCCGAATGGCGACCCGGATACGGGCTTGATTACCCCGACGACAGTGCCCTACATTGAATACACCGACATCAACGATGACAGCATCTATCACGTCTATGTGCGCGGCTACTGCGAGACAGGTATTTGGTCAGGTTGGAGCGACTGGAGCACACCCTGCCTCATCGACTCCATTCCCACCCCTCCAGCACCCCCGGTGGGCATCACCACCGCCGAAACCGCCGAACTCACGCTTTATCCCAATCCCGCCACCCATCAGGTAAGCATCGAATGTGCCGAGACCATCAGCGAAGCCTGGCTCACCGACCTCACAGGCCGCCGCGAGCAGGTGCGCCTCATAGCCGAGGGCACAGGCCGCTACACCCTCGACCTCACCGCCCGCCCCCAGGCCACCTATCTCCTCACCCTCACCACAGCATCAGGCAAAACCCAAACCGTTCGCCTGCTTAAGCAGACAGATGTGTTTGGGGACTGAATATGAACCGGAGCGGGAACTGCTACTGAGCCGAAACTCTGACGGAGTCATTTGCTCTTGAACACGGACTTGACTGCTGTCTGCATTAACCAAACAATAAAGACCCAACAACCTTAGCCCCCAGGGACGGCCTCGCCGCAAACCCCTGCGGGGCTTCTTCTTTATCACTTCTATGCTCCATCGGCGATCCTTCTGCAATTCTTCTAGGTGTTTCCCATTCAAAAAATGTACTTTCATCGTCCCATCACCGACCATAGTCGGTGATGGGACGATGTTGATACGGACTTAGTACGGTGTTGATACGGTGATGATACCTAGAGGTTGCTGATTATTAGTGCTTTACATGCATTAAAACACCATCTACGTCCAAAAAACCATCTATCTGGTAATCAGATAGATAAAGTGTTAACAAATGTTAAATATTTTTTCCGAAAAACACTACACGGCAACCGGGGATTACATCACCTCAACGGGGTGAGGGTGGTGCGGCGGTTTTGGGCACGGCCCTCGGGGGTGTCGTTGGTGGCGATGGGGCGCGTCTCGCCATAGCCTCGGTAGGTGAGACGGTCGGCGACGAGGTAGTCGTAGACGGCCTTGGCGCGACGTTCAGAGAGCACCATGTTGTCTTCGTCCTTGCCCACATTGTCGGTGTGGCCGCCCACCTCGAGGCGCAGGCGCGGATGGCGGAGGAGCGCTTCGGCCAGCCGGTCGAGACCCGCTTTCGAGGCTTCATAGAGTTCAGCGCTGGCGGTATGGAAAAAGATATCCTTGAGCGTCACAGTGTCGCCCAGCGTCAGCAGGTTCTCGGCCTGCAGCATGGGGTCAATGAAGGTGATGCGTTCGGGACGCACGGGAGCAGGCATGACAAAGGAGTAGAGGTCCTGCTGGCCGTAGCCGTCGGGGCGGTCGGAGGAGAAGAGAGCTGTGCGGCCGTCGGGAGCGACGATGAGGTTATTCTCGTCGCCGGGAGTGTTAATGGGATAACCAAGGTTCTTCACCTCCCCCCAGGTGGTGTCGTTGATGCGCTTAGCCCTGTAGAGATCGATGCCTCCCATGCCGATGTGACCGTCGGAAGCGAAGTAGAGCGTCTTGTCGTCGAAATGGATGTAGGGTGCCGTCTCGTTGCCCTTGGTGTTGACAGAGGGTCCCATGTTGTGGGGCTCGCTCCAGCGACCCTCTTCGAGAGTGCAGTACCAAATGTCGGTGCCGCCGTAGCCCCCCTTGCGGTTGGAGGCGAAATAGAGGGTGTAGCCGTCGATGGAGAGCGAGGGGAACGACTCCCAGTAGACCGAATTGACGGGGGCTCCGAGGTTCTGGGGCTTGCCCCAGCGGTCGCCGTGGCGTACACTCATGAAGAGGTCGCACCCCGTGCGCTCGCCGCTACGGCCACAGGCGGTGAAAATGACGATGCGGCCATCGTGTGAGATGGTCTGCGCCCCCTCGTTACCGTGACTGTTGAGGGGTTCGGGCATGCGCTCGGCGGGACCGAAGACAAGCTCCATGGTATCATAGTATGAGATATAGAAGTCCTCTTCCTGCGGCAGGCCCCGTTCGGTCAGCGCGTTGCGGGGACTGCGGCGGGTGAAGACCAGCGTGCGGTAGTCAGCGGTGAGTGCTGGCAGATACTCGTCGGCAGCGGTGTTGACATTGGGACCGAGGTTGATAGGATGATAGGGCACAGGATGCTCCACGGCATGCTGACGCCATTCGGCAGTGCGGATGCCCTCGCGGGCCTCTTTCTGCCACGTGGGGCTCTTGGGATTGAGGTCGAGGCAGTGCTGGTAGCAGTCGCGGGCCGTTTTGTAGTCCAGCAGCGCCATGTGCTGGTTGCCCAGCAGCAGCCACGCCTCGGCGTAGCCCGGGTCGAGGTCGAGAGCCTTGTGCAGCAGTTCGATAGCCTCCTCGTACTGCCCCACGACGCTCTTCTCCACCGCCTGATTGAACAGCGGTTCGCTCTTCGCGTTCTGTCCCACCACCACTACCGGCAACAATATCAATAGAGTTATTATATAGCATTTCATAATATTATAAATAACGAAACACACTTTTTTTTATTGTTTAGTAAAAAAATGTAAACGCATTCAAAACAAGGGGTATTATTTTGTTTTTCCCCCTTTCATTTTATTAAAAAAATAACCGTAATACTCAGAGAAGATAAAATTTTTCATACTGATAAATAATATGTTAAGAAAAAAATTGCAAATATTTTTAGTTTATTTCATAAACTTGTTTATCTTTGCATCGTCAAATTGAAACAAAAAGTGCACTTGTTATCAAAAAAGACACCCAAATTAAAAACAACACAGTCATGGAAAACACAAATGAACAAAACAAAGAGATGACAGCTCAAGAGAGCCTGTCTCTCATCACGGAGACGCTTAACAACAGCCGAAAGGAAATCACTCGCCGCAGTGGTAAGTATTTCCTCTTTTGGGGCGTATTGCTGACATTCTTCTCCCTTTTCATCTATATATTATGTAAGGCCACGGGTAGCGATGCATGGAATAACCTCTGGTTTGCCCTGCCGGCCATTGGTTTCCCGCTGGAGCGGGTGTTAAGGGGCAAAGAGGACCCCAATGGTGCGCGCAACGATATCAGCCGCATCGTCGGAGGCATCTGGGGCACCTTCGGCATCTTCGCCTGCACGGTGGCTGCCTTCACCCTTATCTACACTCAAGTGGGCACAAGCCTGTTTGGGCTCATTTCCGTACTCAATGGTTTGACTGCAGAAATCGTCCTTCTTTTTGGATTGGCGGAATGTGTCAGTGGGGTAGCGTTGAAAAACTGGATTATCAAGATTGCCGGTTTCGTGACCGGTATTGGCGGTCTCGCCATCCATTATTTGGTCCTTGACGGAATGGAACAACTGTTCATCTTCACGTTTGCAGGCCTGGTGTTAGTGGCCACCGGACTGATTGTCAAATCCCAATACAAGTAAATCCATGTTTCCGAAACTTGATCCGCTCCTGCACTCGGAACTGCGACTGGCTGTCATGTCCATCCTGGCTGGGGTAGAAGAAGCCGACTTCACCTATCTGAAAGAACAGACGGGAGCCACCTCCGGCAATCTAAGTGTGCAGATAGACAAACTGGCCGCCGCCGAATACATCACTGTGGAGAAGGGCTTCAAAGGCAAGATGCCCCGCACCACCTGCAAGATTACGGCCTCGGGTGCAGAAGCTTTCAGAGAATACGTCAAAGCCCTGAAAAAATACCTCGCGGCCGGGAAATAATCTATGTATCACCAAAGATAGTGGGTAGCACTCGTTTCCGAATGCTACCCACTATCAACTATACACTACCCACTATTACTTGGTCGCCAGACGGTAGGTGTCGCTGGCGATGACGTATTCTTCGTCGGTAGTGCAGACCACAACGGCCATCTTCGACTTGGGGGTGCTGAGGATGATATCCTCGCCCATGACGTTGTCGTTCTTGCTGAAGTCGATGTCGAGGCCAAGGCACTCGAGGCCTTCGAGGATGGGACGGCGCATGAACCAGGCGTTCTCGCCGATGCCGCCGGTGAAGAGCAGCAGGTCGCAGCCGCCCATCTCGGCCATATAGCCGCCGATGTAGCGCTTGACACGGAGGGCGAACATGTCGAAGGCGTAGGTGGCACGCTCGTCTCCGGCATCGCGGCCAGCGCGGATGTCGCGCATGTCCTGCTTGTCACCGCTAATGCCGATGAGACCGCTCTGCTTGTAGAGCAGTTTGGTCAAGGCCTTGCTGTCGTAGCCCTGATCCATGAGATAGAGCAGCACACCGGGGTCGACATCGCCGCAACGCGAGCCCATGATGAGGCCCTCAAGGGCGGTCATACCCATGGTGGTGTCGAAACTCTTGCCATGGTCAATGGCGGCGATGGAGGCACCGCTACCGAGGTGGCAGGAGATAATCTTCAAATCGTGCCAATCTTTCCCAATCATCTTGGCGGCCTTCTCGGCGACGAACTTGTGGCTGGTACCATGGAAGCCGTAGCGGCGGATACCATATTTCTCGTACATCTCATAGGGCAGACCATAGAGGAAGGTCTTGGGCGGCAGGGTGCTGTGGAAAGCGGTATCGAAGACCACGGCCTGCGGCACGCCGGGCAGCACTTCGCGCATAGCGTAGATACCGGCGAGGTTGCCGGGGGTGTGCAGCGGAGCGAGGTGCTCGAGGCTCTTGATCTGCTCAATGACTTTGTCTGTCACCAGGCAACTTTCTTTGAAGATTTCGCCACCATGGGCCACACGATTACCAACAGCACCAATCTCCTTAAGGTCCTTGATAACGCCAATCTTCGGGTCAGTGAGGGCGGCGAGGACAATCTTGATACCCTCGGTGTGGTTGGGGATAGGCTTCTGCTCGTAGTGCTTCTGGCCGTTCCATTTGTGGGTAAACTCACCCATTTCCAGACCGATGCGCTCCAGCAGACCCTTGGCCATCACCTGAGCATTGTTTGCCATGTCGACCAGCTGATACTTGATCGATGAACTTCCGCAGTTTAAAACTAAGATTTTCATTTTATTGTAACTTTTTGATTCTTATTATTTACAATGGTTTTTTCGCACATTATTGAATGGTCAAAGATACGAAAAAAAAATGAATGTAAAGAAATTTTAACATTTTTCCACTTCAGCAGAGCCATTGACGAGGTATTGGCGACCGGTGGCGATTTCGCGGCAGAGCCAGCGGGTGCGGCGACGCTCGAGGGCTTCGAAAAACTGCTCAGGGTGTTTCATCAAATGAAAGTGGTCTCCCGGCTGCAAGTCATCGAGGGTTAAGGTGTCGGGGTTGTAGTTGGTATCGTATCGGTGCAAAGCTGCCTCGACCTGTTTGGCAACAGGATGGGGGAGTGGAACGCGTCGGGTATATTTGTCCAACAGCGGCTGAATCTCCACTGGGAAAAGATGGGCATTGACGATAAGCAACCGACGGTACTCCTCTTGCCATTCGTGACCATGAGGCTGGACAGAGTTGTACTTTAAATGTGTTTCCAAATGAGCTGCCTCATGGAGGAAAACCCAGAGAAAGAAGTAAGGGTTGAGGTCGCCGTTGACGGAGATTTCATGGAAAGGATGATCTTTATGAGGCCAACGATAGTCGCCCAGTTTGGATATCCGCTCAAGGGTGATGTGGAAATGAACCTTATGACGGAAGAGGTAGTCGTAAACTCTCTCCACCGCCTCGAGAGGCAGGTGATTACTGAGTATCCTGCGATATTGTTCTTCTGGTGTCAAAATGTAGGGCAGTCGCAGTCGCTGCGTTTATGTTTGTGCATGTTGACGCCACTGCTGCATGCCGAGAAGGCCACGCCGGCAACGAGCAGAAGGACCATCAGTCGGAATATTGTTTTCTTCTTCATATTTGCTATAACGGAGGAGAGTCCATATTATTGTTCTCCGTAGTCAAATCCAACTGCATTTTTCATTTTTCATTTTTCATTTTCAATTTTTTCGTATATTTGCATTTTATTTTAGTATCAATTATGAAACGTCTAAAGACACTTTCCATCGTGATACTCTTGGTGTTGTGTGGTTATAACGCACAATGTCAGGTGCAGGATTCTGTCGATGTGCTCGATTACGACATAGCGCTCGACCTCAGCGATGGTGTGCCTTTCCACGGCGAGGCGGTGGTGACGCTGCAGTTGCTGCGCCTCTGCGACAGCATCAGTCTCGACCTTATCGGCACCCTCGACTCGCTTGAGATGGGAGGCATTAGGAGTTCCGGACTCGGCGTTCATAATTCCAGAATTACCATACCCACATCGGGCATCGCCGCCCATCAGACCTTTACCCTGCGTTTATGGTACACCTGCTGGGGTTATGTGGAGAACTACGGCTGGGGCGGCATGCATATGGACAACAATGTCAGTTATAACCTCGGCGTAGGCTTTGAGACCAACCCCCATGTGATAGGACGTGCTTTCTTTCCCTGCCGCGATAATTTCCACGACAAGGCCACCTATACCTTGCGTATGAAAGCACGCACAGGATGGACTGCCGAATGTGGCGGTATCCGTCAGAGTGTGGACACCGACTCGGCAGGTTGCGAGCACTCGGTGTGGCGCATCAATCATCCCACACCTACCTACCTCGTCTCTGTGAGCCAGTCGAACTGGACCCGCATCTACGACACTATCCATTCAACTTATGGCGACTATCCGCTGACCCTCGGCTACCGCAACCGCTCGGAGACCAGTGTGCGGAGGGCTTTTACCGAACTGGATTCTGTGGTGCCGATGTTTGAACGCTGCTTCGGCCCCTACCGTTGGGAACGCATTGGATATATCGCCACTGAGAAAGGCTCGATGGAGCATGTGAACAACATCGCCCTCGACCAACGCTTCATCGCCTCGATGAGTGAACCGGCACAGACGACCATCGCCCATGAGTTGGGGCATGCCTGGTTTGGCAATCTGGTGACCTGCGAGACCGAAGAGGACATGTGGATTAATGAGGGCGGCGCCTCCTTCACCAGCGAGGTGGCTATGGAGGCTGTCAGCGGCCGCACCGCCAGTGACGACTACTACCAACGTTATCTCGAAGAGGTGCTGCGCACCACTCATATCACCGACAATGGATACCGCGCCCTCACCCCTATGCCTCATGACTACACATATGGTTCTACCGTTTATAAAAAAGGCTGGATGGTGTGGCATTCGTTGCGTGGATACTTGGGCGACTCAGTGTTCTACGCCTCGCTGAACCGACTGATGGAACGCTGTGCCTTTGGAAATATCGACACTTACCGTCTCCGCGATTCGTTGAGTCTCTACTCTGGTGTCGACCTCACCGACTTCTTCGACTTCCATGTCTTAAGTCCCGGATTTGTCGACTATCGGGTAGAGTATTGGGGGAACTACGGATTTGAGGGCAATGTCTTCTGCATTCACCAACAGAGTGTGGGTACCACACAGTCTTTGGCATCCCATCGTGTGCCGGTGACTATTTTCTACTATAACGACGACGACCTGCTGGATTCCACTAAACGGTGGGTGGATTTTACTGGCTCCGGAACCAGCTTTAATATCGGAAATGACTATGACCTCGGTTTTACCCCCGCTTTCTGTGTGCTCGACCGCAACTATGAGATTTCCGATGCAGCCACTCTGAATGCGCTACAACTGACAAGTTATGCTGGCACCCAGACGTTGCCGTTGACACACTTGAAAGTAAGGGCAGCAGACTCGATACGCCATTATCCCAAATACCTCTATGCCGAGCACCACATGGCTCCTGCCATGGGCGAGATGCCCGAAGGAGTGGTGCGCCGCGCCAACCGCTACTGGATGCTACAGGGGCAATGGGATGTCATTGACAGCGTAAAGGGCTCCTTCCGCTTCGTGCGCGGAGCCTATTCCAACAGTTCCTACCCCAATCTCGACCGAGGTTTCTACACCAATGCGGCCACCGTTGACTCTCTGGGCCTGTTTTACCGCCACAACAGAGAGAGCTCTTGGCAACTCGTCTCACGCACTTACGAGGGCAACGCCAACGAAGGGTGGCTCGTGGCCGAGAATATCCTGCCGGGCGAATACACGCTGGCGGTGGTAGACTTCGAACGCCTCGCCATCGGCACTCATCACTCATCACTCATCACTCATCTCAACCTCTTTCCCAACCCTCTGGGTAAAGGGCAGCCCTTGACCATCGAGGTCGATACCGAGATGCCTTTCTCGGTCACCATTGTCGACACCGACGGTCGCACGGTGTGGCACCGCGACGGCTGCCGCAATGGGCAGTCCCTCTATCCGTCACTGCCCAAAGGCACCTACATCGTACAAATAGAAAACAAAAACATATCCATCCAATCGAAATTGATACAGCTATGATGAAAATAAGAACCCTCGTTTTGGCCGTGTTGGCGGGACTCTCTCTCTCCGCCACGGCACAGTACACCCAACAGTTGGGAAGCAACAATGAGTTCATGCTCAAGGTGGAAGGTGGCTACGGCTTCTTTATGGGCAACGTAGGAAATGCTGGTGAGACCGGCTACAACCTCAACAAGTTCCACAGCATGGCCAACGCCAACGTGATGGCAGGCGTGAACATCAGCCAGGACTGGTTCCTTGGTGGTGGTGCTGGATTCAACTACTTCCTCAGCCCCAATCAAGCGGAAGCCGAGTCATACATGGGAGCCAATGTCTTTGTCGACATGGATTTCCGACCCATCTGGAAAGCCATCATGGGTGTCGACTACCAACCCACTTCCATTAAGTTTGCTCCACTGCTCGGTGTCCGCGCCGGCGGCAGCATGCTCTTCGCCAACGAGACTCTCTTCTCTCCTCTGGCCGAGGTCTATGCCGGATTGAACTGGTATTATTGGTATCACTTCCACGGCATGCGCAACATGTCCCGCAATTGGCACAGCTTTTATATCACCCTTGGTGTGGCTTACATGCAGCAAACGGTGTTTCTGCCGATTCGGTTGGGTTGGAGATGGTAAAAACGAAATAACGTCATAACGTTATAACGAAGATAATATGCAATCTACCAGACAAAATAAGATTTGCCGACTGATACAGCAGGACATGGGCGACATCTTCCTCCGCGAGATGAAGTCTGTCCTCGGTCCTTCTCTCATTACAGTCACAGGTGTTCGTATCACTCCCGACCTCTCCATCGCCCGCATCCATGTCTCCATCATGGTCATTGGTGAGGGTACGCCGGAGAGCATACTGGCACTTATCCGGGAGAACACCCCCGACCTGCGGCGCCGTCTCGGCCTCCGCGAAGGCAAACAACTACGCATCATTCCCCACCTTGAATTCTACCTCGATGACTCCCTCGACTACATCGAGAACATCGAGCGCTTACTCAAACAATAACTCATTAACACATTCACGCATTGAAAATCGAAGGCCTCATCGCTGTACGCTATCTTTTTTCCCGCAAACAGCGGTCGGTGGTCAACGTCATCTCGTGGATTTCCCTTGTAGGTCTGATGGTGAGTACCACAGCCCTCATCGTCGTCCTCTCTGTCTACAACGGCATCGGTGACATCACCAAACAACTTTTCGGTACCTTCGACCCCGAACTCTCAATCGAACCTACTCAAGGCAAAACTTTCCATTTTTCCGACAGTGAACTCCAGAGTCTTCGCTCCACCGAAGGAATCGGCAATGTCTCATGCCTTGTCTGTGAGACGGCTTGGATCACCTATGGACAGAATCAGGCTATCGTCAAACTCCGCGGTGTCGACGAATATTATGCCGCTGTCACCGGTATTGACACACTCCTCAACTGGGGAGATTACTATCTTGCCCCCAATCAAATCCCTATCGATTCCCATGGACTTTGGGAGGAGGACATCTCCACCCTTATCGTTGGTGGCCAAATCTTCCACGATCTCGCTATGTCGATTCCTGCCGATGTTCCAGCAGCTATTCATATCCCCAAGCGCGGCACCACTGCCATGGGAAACACTATGGACGAGGCCTTCAATATCGGTTACGCCTATCCTGTGGCAAACTTCTTCATCCAGCAGGATATCGACCGACAGTATGTCATCACCGACATTGACTTTGTCCGCCAGTTGATGTGCTACGACTTTGACGAGTACACCTCCCTGGCCATCAAACTCAACCCCGGTGCCAACCTCGACAAAATCAAAAAGAAAATCAACTCTTATCTCATAACTCATAACTCTAATCTGATAATCAAGGACCGCTACGACCAACAGCCCCTTTACTATAAGATTTACCGCACCGAGCGTCTCGGCATCTATCTCATCCTCTCTCTCATCATCCTCATCTCTACCCTTAGCCTAGTAGCCTCGCTGTCGTTGCTTATTCTCAACAAGCGAGACGACATCTTCATGCTACGCAGCATGGGTATGGAACGTCGCAACATTCGGCGTGCGTTCCTCCTCGAAGGCCTTCTTATCTGCGCCATTGCCGTCGTCGCAGGTCTGTTATTAGGGTTTCTTATCTGTTTCCTCCAGCAGCAGTTCGGCATCATCGGTATGGGAGACGGTAATTTCGTCGTCAGTTCCTTCCCCGTCTCTATGCGTGCCATCGACTTCCTCATCACCTTCCTCCTCGTAATGGCCATCAGCACTTTCTCCGTTGGACTCACTGTCCGTCGGGCACGAATATAACATAGAATAAAAAGACTCAAACAATCAAACAATCAAGCAATGAACAAAGATATCGTTTGCAGCGGCATACGCCCCACCGGCAACCTTCACCTCGGCAACTATTTCGGTGCCCTTCGCAACTTTGTGAAGATGCAGGACGAATACGACTGCTATTTCTTCATCGCTGACTACCACTCGCTGACCACGCATCCCACGCCCGGCAGCATCTATGGTGATGCCAGTAAGATTATGGCTGCCTATCTCGCCGCGGGACTCGACCCCGAGAAAGCCACCATCTACCTCCAGAGCGATCTTCCCGAAACTATCGAGCTCTACCTCTTCTTCAATATGAACGCCTACCTCGGCGAACTCGAGCGTGTCACCTCCTTCAAAGACAAGGTACGTCAGAACCCCAACAACGTCAACGCAGGTCTCCTCACCTACCCCACCCTTATGGCCGCCGACATCCTCATCCACAAGGCCACCAAGGTTCCTGTGGGCAAGGATCAGGAACAGCATCTCGAGATGACCCGTACTTTCGCCCAGCGCTTCAACAACATGTACGGTAGCGAGGTTTTCCCCTTGCCGCAGGCTATTGGCTCCGCCACAGGATTGGTGAAGATTCCCGCCCTCAACGGTGCTGGTAAGATGGGCAAGAGCGAGGGAGAAGCCTCCACCATCTTCCTCACTGATGAACCTTCGGTGATTCGCAAGAAAATCATGAAAGCCAAGAGTGACAGCGGTCCCACGGAGATGAACCAAAAGAACCCTGAGGAAATCGAGAACCTCTTCTCGCTCCTCAAAGCCGTCTCCACACCCGATACGGTGGAATACTTCGATGACCTCTATAACCGCTGCCAGATTCGCTACGGCGACCTCAAGAAACAGCTCGCCGAAGATATGGTGAACTTTGTCGAGCCCATGCGTCAGCGCATCCTCGAGATTGGTGCCGACCAACAGGCCCTGCAGCGCATCTTTGACCGTGGACGCGACAAAGCACGCGAGAGTGCGCAGAAAACCCTTGCTGAAGTGCGCCGCGTCATCGGCTACCGCAACTGATTAGACAGATGACAAAAAAAAACCGCTCAAATGAGCGGTTTTCTTTTTTTTGTTGCTTTCGCTATTATTCGGCGACGGTAGCAGTCTCCTCAGCAACAGCCTCGACAGCGGTGGTGTCGGCAGCAGCAGCAGCAGCCTCAGCGGCGGCCTGAGCCTCAGCCTCAACCTTGGCGATGGAATCAGCCTTAGCAGCGGAATCGATAGAATCCTGGTTGGTGGTGTTGGTGCTGCAAGCGGCGAAACCAAACATGCTAACGATAGCGAGAGTAAAGATAACTTTCTTCATTTTTAATTTAATTTTTAATGGTTTATAATTTTTTTACTTTTTTTCTCTTTGAAAACGGGTGCAAAAGTACAACATATTCCAAAAGTGTTAAAAAATAAAATTAAAATAATTCTTAAAATTTATACAATATGCTGATTTTCAACTTTAAAAAAATCCACATTTATGGTTATTATACTCTTTTTCACCCTGTTTTTTTATCTTTTTTGAGTCTGAAAAAGGTAAAAATCGGGCCTCTTCCAATGGGGAAAAGGCCCGTTTTTTACCTTATATATAATGTATAAAGAGTCAATCATTACGGCAGGGGGACCAGATTGCTGAAGCCCATAAAGGCCATAGCCAAAATACCGGCGGTGACCAGCGCAATGGGCACACCTTTCATTCCCTTGGGGGTGCCGGTCAGTTCAAGCTGTTCGCGGATGCCTGCGAAGATAACCAGCGCGAGGGTAAAGCCCACCGCGATGCTGGCAGAATAGATGATGCTCTCGAGGAGCGTCATATTCTTCTGAATCACCAAGATGGCCACGCCAAGAACGGCGCAGTTAGTGGTGATTAGCGGCAGGAACACTCCCAGTGCCTGATAAAGGGCCGGGGCGATTTTCTTCAGCACAATCTCGACCATCTGCACAAGGGCGGCGATAACGAGGATATAGGCGATGGTCTGCATGTACTGCAGATTGAGGGGCACAAGGACGTACTGCATGATGAGGTAGGTCACCAAGGTGGCCAGCAGCATCACGAAGAGTACGGCACCACCCATGCCGACAGAACTTTTCACATCCTTCGACACACCCAGGAAGGGGCAGATGCCGAGGAACTGAGCCAGCACCACGTTATTCACGAAGATGGCTCCGATGATAAGGGCGAATATCGAGATACTCATTTCTTAATGCGTTATTTCGTTATTATGTAGTTGCTCTATTTCGAACTGCAAAAATACACACTTTTTCTGAACTGACCAAAATTTTTTTCTTTAAACGTTAAACGTTCTGCCTGGATCCATAGGAAACACGGCCTGCGACCAACGTGGAGCAAACCAGTAAACGTTACTATTCCACCCATCCCAGGACATCGCCTTTCTTTACCATCTGGCCTTGTTTGGCGCAGGTGTCGACAATCTTTCCGCCCTTGAGTGCCATGAGTGGCATCAGGGCGTAGGAAGCCTCGATATGGGCGATGGTGGCGCCTTCTTTCACCTCGGTGCCGGGAGCCGGTGGCGTGCTTTGGTCGTCGAAGTTGACCTCCCACAGCAGACGGCCCGTAGCGTCAGCCACGATGGGGGTGGCGTTGGGATGTTTGGGAGTGATGTAGTTAAGGGCGATACTCTCGGCGGTGGCGGGAGCCTTGGGGGCCTCCTTCTCGGCGCGCAGCTGGGCGACCTCCTTGTTGAAGCGTTCCTTGGCGATACCCGACTTGTAGTCGCGGTACTGACGGTCGTGCATAGCCAGCTCGAAGAGTTCTTCGTCGTCCTCACCGCGGTCCCAGCCGTTCTCCTCCATCTCCTTGATGTATTCGGGCAGTGCATCGGGGTAGGCATCCTGCGGATTGCCGTCATAGAACTCCATATTGTTCTGCTTGGCGAGCTCGATGATTTCGGGAGCCAAGGGGCCAGGCAGCTTGCCGGCGCGACCGAGGATCATGCTCCAGCTGTCCTTGTCTATCTGGCTGAAGCGCGGTTTACCCTGAGCCATCGACAGCAGGTTCATCACGGCGATATTCTTGGTGTATTGGCTGAAGGGGGTCACTAACGGGGGATACCCCAGCATGGGCCAGATATGCTCCACTTCCTGGAAGAGCTGCACTGTGAGCTCCTCGAAGCTCACCTCGGGCTTACCGTTCTTCTTGAGTGCCATATTGATGGCACCATGCACACCACGGAGGTCGCTCATCATCGAGCCCATCATACCGCCAGGCAATCCGCATCCCACGAGTAGCGAGGTGCTCACGCGGTTGCCGGGATTGATATAGAGGCCGAGGAAGTCGTCGATAAACTCCTGCGTCAGCTTACGAGCCTCCATATAGGCGTCCATATTGATGTCCTTCACTAAGAATCCGGCATCCTTCAGCATGGCCTGCACGCTGATCACATCGGGATGCACCATGCCCCACGACAGAGGTTCCATAGCGCAATCGATGACATCGGCACCTGCCTGAGCCACCATCAGGGTGGAGGCCATCGAGAGACCGGGGCCTGTATGGCCGTGATACTGCACTTTGATATGGGGATACTTGGTCTTGATTTCGTGCACTAAACGGCCGAGGGTAGCGGGACGCCCCACACCAGCCATATCCTTCAGACAAATCTCATCGGCACCAAACTCCACCAGCTTGTCGACAATGCCCATGTAGTACTCCACCGTGTGGACGGGCGAGTGGGTGATGCTGAGGGCGGCCTGACTGATCATGCCGGCCTCTTTGGCGTACTTCACGCTGAGTTCGAGGTTGCGGGGGTCGTTCAATCCACAGAACGAGCGCATGATGTCTACACCCTGGGCTTTCTTCACCTTGGGCATCAACTGACGCACATCCTTCGGCACACCGTACATGCGCAAACCATTGAGGGCGCGCTCCAGCATGTGGGTCTGGATACCGGCCTTGTTGAAGGCTTTCGTCCAGGCACGGACGGCCTTGTTGGGGTTCTCGCCGTACATCAGGTTCACCTGCTCGAAAGCACCGCCGTTGGTCTCGATGCGGTCGAAACAACCCATGTCGACAATCACGGGAGCAATGCGCTCCAACTGATCCACGCGGGGCTGGTATTTGCCCGACGACTGCCACATGTCTCGGTAAACCAAACTGAATTGTATCTCTTTGTTCATCTTATAACCTATTGAATAAAAAAACAATACCCCATTTTAACATAAAAATGGGGGAATGCAAATATACAAACTTTTTTATAAAATAAGTATTTCCTAAAATAATTTTATGTATTTTTGCAGTTTTAAATCGGAAACAGATGGCAGAGAAAGGGCAATACACCTACGACTATCCCCGGCCAATGCTGACGGCCGACTGTGTGGTTGTCAACGACCGCAACGAAATCCTCTTAGTGAAGCGTGGTAACGAACCCTTCAAAGGTTGCTGGGCATTGCCCGGAGGCTTCATGGAGATGGACGAGACCATCGAGCATTGCGCCGTGCGCGAACTCGAGGAGGAGACAAGCCTCGTCGTCACCGAGCAGGACATCCGTCTGATAGGCATCTACAGCGCCCCTGGCCGCGACCCGCGAGGCCGCACGGTGACGGCTGCCTATTTAGTGCAAATTGAAGAATGTAGAATGAAGGATGCGCATGCCGGCGACGATGCCGCAGAACTCCGCTGGTGGCCCCTCAGCGCCCTGCCTCCTCTAGCCTTCGACCACGCACAGATAGTAGCCGACGCCACATTAGTGTAGTACCCTTCTTCATCCTTTGTGCGGGCATTTTATACCCTCCATCCCCAGCTGTAAATAGTAATTGAAAAGTATACCACCAAAATAATTGGGAAGTATACCGCCATCCACTCTCCCCTCTGGGCCCCTGCGGGGCGACACCCACCCGCCTGTGGTTATCCCACATCATCAATCTTATGGCAGAGGATTGTTCCTATGGCCCAATGAAAAATAACGCCATTTCTTGAAAATATATGATATGCCGCTGATTCCGATGAAAAGAATTCACTATATCACCTGATTACCTGAAAAGTGACCGCCACGCATGCCTGTCCCCTGACACAATGGCTTCCAAAACACAGTTTGGTTCCTCGAATCGGTTGTGGAACAGATAAAAGCTCATTTTTTCTTCACAATAAAATCGCTTGTTTTCCGTTTAGTAGGATTGAAACATGAATGACCACCCTTGGAAAATAGACACAGCGCTGACCGACCGACTGCTGAAGCTGGTTGAGGAGGAGGATTGGGACCTCTTCGGCATTGCCGACCCGAGACAGCTCAACGAGAAGGCGCGTCCCGGACGGCGACCCAAAGACCTATGGCCCTGCTGCAAGGCGGTACTGATGTTCGCCGTGGGATTGGCCGACCCCTTCACCCGCGGATGGGTGCAAAACGGCAAGAGCGGCAAGTTCTACTCCTACGCTCTGCTGGAGCTCGACCGGCGTGTGTGGACGGTCAAGCGCTTCCTGCGGCAGGAGGGCTACCTTACCTACGGCGGCGAATCCTACGGCGGCGCGCTGTTCGACACGGGCATCCGCTTCGCCGACGCTGCTGCTAGCTGCGGCATGGGTTATATCGGCAAGAGCAACGTGCTCATCACCGAGAAATACGGTCCTCGCATCAATATGACCTACCTCTTCACCGACGCACCCTTGCAGACGAAGGTCGAGGAGGTGGAGATCCGCTGCGGACGCTGCACCGCCTGCCAGCGGGTGTGCATGAGCGGCGCCATAATGGGCGACTACTACTTCCACCAGCGCCAATGCGAGGCCATCATCAACGTCAAGCCCAACATGGATTACTACAGCGACTTCGTGAAGCAGGATTGCGACCGCTGCCTGCGCGTATGTCCGCAAGGGAAGGTCCATTGGGAGAAAGAGAAGAAGGAGGTGAGGCCATGAAAAAGCAATGGGGGAAACCGCGTAGCCGTGAGGATGTGGAACGACAGATTCCGGCCTCCTACCTAGCCAAGGATGAGGCCACACAGGACCGTCGCAAGCTCACCTTCCTGCTCCAGGAGTCGGCCTTCTCGGAGCATATACCGATATTCTGCATCATCGATATTGACCTGCTGCCCCCAGACGACCAGGAGCTGTTCTATAACAAAGTGACAGAAACAAGAACTGTAAACTGTAAACTATCAACTGTCAACTTTATCCCTCACGCTGCCATTATCATCGGCCAAACCATCGCCGAGCCGTTCCTCTTTGCCGAACAGCTGGCACCCGGTAATCGTGGTGGACGCATTTCTTCGTGTGCCGAGCTCATCGCGTTGGATTACCTGATGGGCTTCCGCGAGAAAATTGAGACACAGGGCTACCAGACGGCATTGATACCCCCATCGCCATTGCCCGACGAACGGCTGGCACGCATGATGGCCGCCTCGCGCAAAGGTGTGGTAGGCAAGAGCCGCCGTTTCCTCGCGGGCGAGTATGGTGCCTGGCACAGCTACGGCCTGCTGCTCACCGACGCACCCCTGATGGGCGGCGACTACCGCTATCCCGACGTCACCGCCGACCTCTGCGACGGTTGCCGCGCCTGTCTCGATGCCTGTCCCTGCGGCGCCCTCACCGACGAGGGCTACGACGAAGCGTGCTGCCGCCAGTACCGCGACAACCCCGAGCACCAAGAACGCGCCTCTACCCACACCGTGATGAAATGCATGCGCTGCATGACCGCCTGCGACAAAAAGCGCATCAAGGAACTGCTGAAATAGTGAATAAAAACGCCATTTCTTTGAAACACATAATATGCCGCTTTACCGATGAAAAGAAATCACTATATCACCTGATTACCTGAAAAAAGGGCAGCCAACTCGTAGCCGCCCCGCTTCTTGTGTGGTGTGATTCAGAATATCCGGAATTCCGACTCCGCAAAGAAAGTTTACTTTTGGTTTATCGTATCCCCCACTTCATACCCCTACCAGTTCTTGAAGAACGGGTGGCCGAAGAGCTCGCCGAGGACGTCGCGGAAGAGCGTCAATGCAATCAAAAAGCCCATATTTTTCTCCTTTCTTTTGTTGGTTATTCCGATTGCAAAGTTATAGGTACCTGTCCCCAGTCACGCTTTGTAAGATACTCCTGTGTCACGATATGGCACTTCTGTTTTGTATTTTTGCCGATGAAAAAACAACATTTGTCGGTATCGAAATTTTTTCGTATCTTTGCAAAAAATTAGAAATTGTAAATTATGTATATTGTTGACAAAGAAAATAACAAGTTAATTCGTGCCCAAGAATGTTCATTCAAGAAGCACAATCTTAGGGAACGACAAGATCTTCAAGAATGGATAGATAAAGAGCCCTCTGTATTTGGTGAAGAGTTAATTATTATTCAAAAAGAATTTGCCGGCTTTGCAGATACTAGAGAACGATTAGATTTGCTAGCACTCGATAAAAAAGGGAGTTTGGTGGTCATTGAGAACAAATTGGATGATTCAGGACGCGATGTTACATGGCAAGCAATAAAATATGCATCATATTGTTCCAGTCTAAAAACTGATGATGTAATCAGTATATATCAGGAATATTTAGGGACTCAAGAAGATGCTGAGAAGAACATCATGGAATTTCTCGGTATAAATGATAGAGGAGACCTAAAACTGAATCAAGGAGAAAACACTCAACGCATCTTTTTAGTTGCAGCAAAGTTCCAAAAAGAGGTCACTTCATCAGTGTTGTGGCTACGTAATTTCAATATTGATATCAGTTGTTTCAAGGTAACACCCTGCGAATTCAACAATGAGATTATCATCGATTTTGATCAGATTATCCCATTGCCAGAAACAAAAGACTATCAAATCAAAATAGCCGACAAAGAACAGGAAGAAGCCAAAATGGCTGAGGCTACATTAATACGCCACAGTGGTAGAAAAGCATTTTGGAGTGAGTTCATTGACTATTGCGATAAACATAAAGGTATATTCACGGCAAGCAAGGCGACTGAGGATGGTGCAATGACAAAATCCATAAAAACCATTTATGGTGGAATGGTCGGAGTAGTAATTAATAAAGATTGCTGTAGAACAGAAGTATATCTAGATGGCGACAAGGAATCAAATAAAAGAATTTTTGATACCCTATTTGAAAAGAAAGATGAATTAAAGCAAATATTTCCCAATCTGAAATGGGAGCGGTTAGACAACAACAAAGCTAGTAGAATACGAATAGATGAGAGCTACTCATATCTAAATGATTCTGAAAAAGAAATAATATTTAGTTTTTTCCTTGAAACATCAAACAAAATGATGGAAATATTCACAAGAATGGGACAAACACTTAATTTAGAGCATAGAATAGGCAAATCCGAAGACATAAATATTTAGGATATTTGTTGATGTTCAGTAGAGATAATTGTTTTATTAAGAAAAAATAGAATTATATTATTACAGGAGTGTCATGATATGGCACTCCTGTTTTGTATTTTTGCAGTCGAAAAGATAAATAAGAAAGGAGTGAAATATGAAAGAATTCTACAAACCTTACGACTGCGATTTGAAAGAATATGAAGCCCGTCTGGCTTCGTCTCGCGAATTTGGGATGACTATTCTCATGAATGGTCCTACAGCACTTTTGACGAAAAACTTGTGATTCTTGCGGGATTTGTCCTGAAAGGTGGCGACCTAAAGCGTGCCATCGAACGTTATGCGGAAGAACGCACCGAGACCTACCGCAGCCGTATTCATTGGGTAATCTTTGGCTATATCTGGCGTATGATGATGGGGAAGGAGTCGGTATTTGAACAGAAACCGACAGCTGACAGAATCAAACGGCTGGAGATGGACGAGCTGCTGCGCCTGTTGGCGGAGGAGTTGAAGATGTGCGTGAAGAGAGACACCGTGTTTGTCAATGAGAACCGCTACCGGATAGGCAGCCAGCCGAACTACAAGACATACGAGAGTTGGATTGTGTCGGACGAATACAAGTACAACGACACCATCCTCGACACCATCGAGCGCGAGCACTGGCGGGCATTCCCCGACGAAGACTTCTCATACTATCTGAACAAGTCCAAAAGATGGGAACGGAAGTATTGTTTCTTTTAGGTGAATCACTATGGGTTGCTTGTATAAAATAAGGTGTCCTCATTGCCATAATGAATCTAAATGGAATGATGGTGCTGGTAAATTCTTTGATGTTTTGCATTGCGACAAATGTGGTAGGGAGCTATGGACAACTGAACGTCTATTAGAGTATGAAAATGTCCGATGCACATGTGGTGGAAGTTTTGACAAAGAAGTTCCTGTCATTTGCCCATATTGTGGTCAAGAACTAAAAAATCCCCGAGAAAGCATTACTGATGCAATAATGTGGGACTAAAACCGAAATTGCCCGATGGGAAGCGTTGAGAAAGGTGCTCGCTGTGCAATAAAATGACACAGTATGCGTTATATCTTGAAAAAGACAAGATAATGGTGTAACAAAACCTGTTTTTCATATACTATTATGATGAAAACAAGATTTCGTTTCACTAAAAACACAGGACAAGATTATGGAAGACAACAAAATAGTTATTTATCAAACGGAGGACGGGAATACAAGAATTGACGTGCGGTTGGAAAATGATACCGTGTGGCTCACACAAGCTCAGATGGCAATGCTGTTTGAGAAGACTCCTCAGAATGTGACGATGCATATACGCAACGCCTATAATGAGGGTGAGTTGGATGAAAAATCAACATGTAAGGAATTCTTACAAGTTCAACTTGAAGGAAAGAGAAGAGTAAAACGTGTCCAAAAATTTTATGATTTGGATGTCATTATCTCTGTTGGCTACCGTGTGAAAAGTAAACGTGGTACTGCTTTCCGTATCTGGGCACGTAACATACTGAAACAATATCTTGTCAAAGGATACGCCATTAACGAGAAGCTACGTAAAGAACAGATAGGTGAACTTCGTCAACTGGTGGGTATGCTCGGAAGAACTATCCAAAACCAGCCGCTGCTCTCTAATGACGAGACCAACGCGCTGTTCGATGTGGTGACTGATTACACCTACGCTCTCGATACGCTCGACAGCTACGACTACCAGCGGTTGACGGTGAACGGCACCACTAACGAGGCACCTTTCCATGCCACCTACGACAACGCGATGCAAGCCATTAACTCGCTGAAGGAACGCTTCGGGGAGAGCACACTATTCGGCAACGAGAAGGACGACTCGTTCAAGAGCTCTATAGGACAGATATACCAGACGTTTGACGGTGTGGAGCTTTATCCGAGTACCGAGGAAAAGGCTGCTATGCTGCTCTATCTTGTAACTAAGAACCACTCGTTCAGCGACGGTAACAAGCGCATTGCGGCTACGCTGTTCCTCTGGTTTCTCAACAACAACCATATCCTTTACCGTGAGGATGGCAGCAAGCGCATTGCCGACAATACCCTCGTGGCTCTCACGCTGATGATTGCAGAGAGCCGTCCCGAGGAGAAAGATGTGATGGTAAAGGTGGTTGTGAACCTGATAAACAAGAACAACTTATGACACCATTAAAGAAATATATCTGGCTGGTGGATACCATCATGCGGGCAGGTGATAAAGGGCTCACCTTGGAGCAGATTGGCAGTCGATGGAACGCCAACGACGGGATGCATGAAGAAGGGGCGTTCGCCAAACGGAGTTTCCATCGGCACCGCAATGAGATAAAAGACCTCTTCGGTATCGAGATTGAGAGTTACGGCAATGGTCACGAGTTCCGCTACCGCATAGCCGACGACGGCAAGAACGACTATTTCCGCCGTTGGATGATGAACTCCATTGCGGTCAATCGCATAGTGACTGACAGCCAGGATATGGCTCCATATGTCGCACTGGAGTCGTATCACGATGCGTCGCTATCGACATTGCTGCAAGCAATGAAGGAGTTGCATATGGTGAGTTTTACCTACAACCCTTATTGGGCGGAGAAACCATTACTATATTATAACTTCAAGCCTCATGCCCTCAAGATGTTTGAGCGGCGATGGTACCTCATCGGCTGCTATGGTTCAAGCAAAGAGCAGCGTATTTTCGCGCTCGACCGCATCAGCGACTGCGAGTTGCAGGAAGACACCTACCGACGTGACCCGAAGTTCAGCCTTGAGGAGATGTTCGATGGCGTTTACGGCATTACCATTGACGAAGAGTTGCCTGTAGAGAGTATCTGGCTGAAGGTAGAGCCCTATCATGCCCAATACTTGCGTTCGCTCCCGCTGCACAAGAGCCAAAATGAGATTGGTGAGCGGGACGGTTATCCGGTATTCTCGCTGCGTGTTCAACCCTCCACTGACTTGAAAAGTAAATTGCTTTCTATGGGTAAGAAGGTGGAGGTGATAAAGCCCGAAAGCCTGCGCAAGGACATGCAAGAAGAGATCAAGGCAATGCTTTCGAAATACCCCGAGGAAGATGAATGACTTTGCGGCGATAGATTTTGAGACGGCCAACGGGCAGCGCTCGAGCGTGTGCAGCGTGGGTGTGGTAGTGGTGCGCGGAGGTGAAGTAACGGACACCTTCTACAGCCTCATCCAACCGGAGCCGAACTACTACAGCTGGTTCTGTCAGCAGGTGCACGGATTGGGGCATAAAGACACCGACGATGCAGAAGTGTTCCCAAAGGTTTGGGAACGCATTGAGCCCTTGATAGAAGGATTGCCGCTGGTAGCGCACAACGCCATGTTTGACGAGGGCTGCCTGCGGGCGGTGATGCAGGTGTACCAGATGGATTGGCCCGATTACCAGTTCTATGACACCCTCCGTGCTTCGCGCTGCCATTTCGGCCGTCAGCTTCCCAACCACCAGCTGCACACCGTCAGCGAAGCCTGTGGCTACTGTCTTGAGAATCACCATCACGCCCTCGCCGACGCAGAAGCCTGTGCGGCAATAGCGATGAAGATTTTATAGCATTTGTTTTCTGATACTGAGCTTTGTGAACCGTCACAGTCGTGGTGTGCAAGAATCTAGGGAGAATTAAGGGGACAGGAACATTGATATACTTTTTTCAATTTGCAAAGATACGGATTTTTTCCGGAACCGCCAAAAATAGATAAGCGGAGCCCGTCGTGGAGCTCCGCTTGTGGGGCAAGATATGGATAATCAAGCGAACTGGGATTCGTCGCTGGCCAGAATCCACTCGCGGAAGAAGGGGTCTTCCATCTCGTAACGGTCGGAATAGATGACATAGCCGTCTTTCTGCAGGCGCTTCAAGGCACTGTAGATGGTGCTGGTGCGATACTCGCCCGACTGCAACGGCTTGCCCGTGGAGAGGCGCCTCAATATCCAACGGTTGGTGCGGTTGAAGTTCATCCAGAAACGCTCGAAATCCAACCCGTGGGCGGCCACGATTTGCTGGATGGCAGCCTCGAAGGGGTTCTCAACACCCGGCTGCAACACGCCTACCTGCCAAATGTTGGCCGCCAGCTGCTGCGAGTAATACGGGTGGCAGTTGGTGTAATCCAGTATGCGGTTGGCCAGCTCGTCGCAACCTTCGGGGAAGATGCCTGACAACCGCTCGGAGAGGTAGCGGTGGAAGTCCTCACGCGGCAGTTTTCCGAGTCGCATCATCTGGCCGAAATGGTAGAAGGGCGATTTCTTGTTCTCGAAGATATCGGTCATCATGCTCTCCTGACTTCCCAGCAGGATGTAGTTGATGTGCTTCTGTTCCTGCATGATGGAACGCAGCTGTTTGTCGAACTTGGGCGCCAGGTCGAGAATCTCCTGAAACTCGTCGAGCACCACAATCATGCGGTCTTTCTCGCTATGGGCGCGCTCGATGAGCGTCAGCACATCCTCGATAAGCACGGTGCCGTCGGCTCCGGGTTGGAACGACACATCCATGGAACCCGTCACGGGGTTGGTCGACACCGTGGGGATGACACGGAAATGGGTGATCAGGTGGCGGATGCGCTCCATGGGATGCACCTTGAAGAACTCGCGGAGCAGTTTGGCCGAGAAGTCGGCCACCGAGGTGGCTTGCTGCAGGTTGACGGTGATGTGCTTGCGACCGCTCTGTTTCACCGCTTTCGCCACCACGCTGCTCTTACCGAAACGACGAGGGCTTATCAAGACCAGATGGTTGGCGCTCTTCACAAATTCTTTGATATAGGCCACTTCCTCCACCCTGTCGGTGAAATACTCCTCCTCCACAATGGTGCCGAATTTAAATGGGTTTTCCATGTTACGTATTTTTTCGTTACGACTTTTTTCGTAATAAACACGCTGCAAAGGTACACATTTTTTTTGATACTGTGCAAGTTTAGGATAAGATTCTTTTGTAAATATAAATAAATCAATTAAATGCATTTTCACTTTCGACAGGGTATTTCCCCGCTATTGCATAGTTCTCCCAAAGTATCGCTGAATTTTGGGGCAATTCACACCGGAATTCACGGCAAAAGGACTGGAAGGTAAAGTACAACCATGGGGCACAATCTTTTTGCGTCAAAAAAAATGTACCGTCACCCTGCCATCGCCCTATCATCTCCGACTGTGGTCGATGATGGTACGGTGTTGGTACGGAGATGGTACGGTGTTGATACGGTGTTGGTGGCTTTCTACTACTGATTATCAGCGTATTATAAGTTCATTAAAATATTAATCGCCTCGAACTCAGGGGTTTGAGGCAGTTTTTTCGCTTGTAACGCACTGATTTCCAATGAAGGGTTTTTTAGTAGATTTCGAGGGTGTAGCCGTCGAAATAGGTGCGGTATTCGTAGAGCATGCAGCCTGTGGCGGAGCCGTCGAGTGGCATTCCGTATTCGGTCTCGAACTTCGAGTGGCAGTCGGGGCACTGCAGTACGGCACCGTTCCAGTCGGGGTCGGGGGTGAGGCGTACCTCGTGGCAGTGGGGGCAGGCGCACTCGAAAGCCACAAACTCGGAGTAGGAGGTGCGACGGACGAAGATGCCCTTGTAGCCGCGGTTGATGGTGACGGTGCCGCCGACGGACATCAAGGCGGCGAAGTCGGGCTGGTAGATGTCGATGGAAGCTCCTTCGCCGAAGGGGGTGTTGCAGAGGTTGTCGCGGGAGCAGGAGGCCATCAACAGCAGGCAGCAGGTAGCCAGCAACAGACTATTTTTCATACGGAAAATCCCCATAAACGGTTTTCATGGCGACGGTGGCGACGATGCGGAGGGTCTCCTTGTTGATGGAGCCGAGGTCGTCGGCGACGGTATGCCAGTGTTCGAAGAAGCTGATATCGCCGTTGTTTTGGACGATATCGACCATGGGAATATGGGCGATGGTGTTCACGAAATAGTGGTCGTCGAGAATCTCGGAAGTGGACTCTTTCAGGAAGACGTTGCCATATCCGAGGCTTTGGGCTGCGGCCCAGAGGTTGTCGACGAGACCTGGGGCGAAATAGCGGCTGACACCTTCCTGAGTGAAACGGGGCTTTGAGGTCCCCACCATATCGAAGAGGATGCCGTAGGCATAGGAGACATAGGGGGTGTGGCGGTTGTTGGACCAGTACTGCGAGCCGATGCACCAATTGGTCTCATCGTGCGACGGAGCCCATTCGGGAGCTCCCTGGTCTTCGACATCGAAGAAGATGAAGTCGACACCTACTGACGGGCGCATAGCACTCATGATGCGGGCCATCTCCATCAGTACAGCCACTCCCGAGGCGCCGTCGTTGGCTCCCGGCACCGGGCTGCGGTGGTTGCTCTCCGAGGGGTCGTGGTCGGCCCATGAGCGACTGTCCCAGTGGGCGGCGAGAAGGATGCGTTTCTCGGCTTGGGGATTGAGAAGGGCAATGATATTCTTTCCAGGAACGGCGGAACCGTCCCAGAGCACCGCACGGAAGTCCTGCACGATGACGGAGTCGCAATAGCGACCCATCTGGTTTGTCAGCCAGACGGCGCATTTCTCCCAGCCTTTGCTGCCGGGGATACGGTTGCCGAAAGAAAGTTGCTTCTCGACAAAGGCATAAGCCGAATCGGCCGAGAACGCAGGAATGGCCACTTGGGTGTAGTCTATCGCTGTGGTGGCAACGGCATTGCTGTCGGTGTCGCCCCCTTGGTTATTGTTGCAGCCTGCCAGCGCAAGCAAGCAGGCTGCAATGAGTGCAAGTCGTTTCAACTTTTATCTTTTATCTGTTAACTCTTATCTTTATTTGATGCGCTCAGCGTATTCACCGGTACGGGTGTCGACCTTGATGCGCTCGCCTTCCTTGATGAAGAGGGGCACGCGGATCTGGACACCGGGCTCGACGGTGGCGTCCTTCATGGCGTTGGTGGCGGTGTTGCCGGCGAAACCGGGCTCGGTGTAGGTGACGACGGTCTCGATGAAAGGAGGCAGCTCGCAGATGAGCGGGGTCTCGGTGTCGGCCTCAACGGTGA
>JAEEGH010007187.1_pt1 | contig 26919 bp, 15 predicted proteins | sample 9134181 | NCBI WGS metagenome assembly JAEEGH01 (sample SAMN16246544, study PRJNA631951) | gut metagenome | biome: gut microbiome; feature: rumen; material: DP-attached | host: Bos | place: Iran: Karaj | collected 2018-10 | reverse complement strand
AGAGAAATATTTTTCCCTTGCCTTGCTTTCAATAAACTTATCAAATAGGAAATCAGTAAATGGCAAAGATGTAAAATCGACAACAATACATCTTTCTCCGACCTTTTCAAAAATAGAAGCTACGGTTTCTTTGACTTTTCCTTGTTCTGCTTCATTCCTTGCAAAGAGGAAAAATGTAGGGATATGGTTTTCTGATGGCTCAATTTTATCTGCTTCTTGTTTCGCGTTTACAGGTGAAACATTAACTATTCTCATTCTATACTTGAGAAAATCCGTTGGGAGGAACTGCTTTGCAACGTCATAGGAAGAATCAGAAATCACTTTCTCAAATGTAATGGATTTCCTTGTTTCTTCAATAATCTGATTCATGCGTTCAGTATCGATCGCAGCAGAGGTCATAACAAAGAGAACTTCTTGGGCACTCTCGATTTTGCCCAAGATACCTTTTGAAGCAAAATAATTCAGATCCTGTTCAACCGTTGATTCATAGGGTGTTCCGACAAAACAAGCCTTGATATTTACAAGGGTAGGACGCATCAAAGAAGTGGCTCCCGTTTTGGCATCGGCTCCGTTTTTGGTCTGAAGTGCAGCGAGAAGCAAGGCCACCTTTAACACTCTACGTCTGCGGTCTCCTATCATTTCATTGGATGGGTCATCGCAAAGAGGTGCGTAGTTGTTATAATGACTGATTGTCTGTAAAAAGGTGGAATCAAGATCCACATTGCTGGATTTGAAAAAATAGTCCCACAGATAGTCCGCGGTCAAGTAATTCCATTTTCCGAATTCAAAGGCAAAGTGTTCTATAAACCATTTGAAGTTGGTTTTGTCCTCATCACCAGAGTAGTCGCCGCTCAAAAACTGGAAAATAGTACGCTGATTTGAGCTGATATCTTTTGCTATGAATTTCAGCAAATATGCAGTATACGGGTGCATAGGAAGAAGTTTTTTGAAATCCTCATCCTTAATGTTGTAGTCTTTATTCTTTATGACATCTACACTTCCACGTTTAACGCCAGACCATAGAGATTCGCTTGTGTGCTCCCACTCATTGGAAAGATCAGGCTCGTGTCTGAGCGCCTGACCAAGCAGCGTAAAGGCCGTGCTCTCTTCAAGTTCAATCGTATCAAGCTTGAATCGTGCCTCGATGATTGCCTTGGATCCTTTATCCTGAATAAGCTGACTGGCTGAGCTATGAGTAATCAGGAATAAATAGCAACTGATGCGCGAAGATGCCTGTGCGATTTCCTGCAATCCGGTTATGTTATTCTGATTGTTTTTGAAATACTCTGTAAACTCGTCCCAAATGAAAACGATAGAATAAAGATTATTGCCCTTGCGGACGTCTTCCAACCAATCAATCAGTTCTTCAGAAGACATCGACCAATTGAATCCTTCAAGCGCTGCAACCTCAATTATCGTGTCAAGCAGCCCTAATTTATCTTCTAAATCAAGCTCTTCCAAATCTTTGATTATACTATCCACAGAACTGTATTCAGTGAATTTACCGCGATATTTATTGAAAGCGCCCTGAAAATTAAATGCAGATGTTTCGGGATGTTTCAGCATTGTAAGGATTTTTTCAGCAAGACTTTGCGCGCCAGTATAGGAAAGACCGACATCTGAAACGGCTTTTCTTACCGACTCAACAATTGAATTAAAGAGCTTATCCTGAGTGTTAATTCCTGCCGAGGCACTTCTTTGAACAACAAGAATTCGCCCTTTAGCACGAATGCCTTTCACCCTTGCAAGCAGCGAATCCATTCCGTTTTGAGTGAAATACGGGGTTATAGAGTCTATATCGTCTTCTAAAATATGCTTTATAACAAACGATGCATAAGTTTTACCGGTTCCGTAAGCACCGCTCATCCACACACTGCGATCTTTTGTTTCGCTGCTTTTCTCGAGAGTTTCAACGATGTCCTTGAGGATGTTTTTGAAACTTGCATGAGGATAGAAAGACTGTCATTTATCGGGATATATTCTGTCACTGTTTCTGCTGAATACCGGGATAAAGTTTGGATCGACTTTAATATACTCACTATACAATCTGACTGCCATAGTTTTATTCTCCTTATATCAACGAAAGAACATCGATAGCGGTCTTGCCTTTTTTTCCGGCAGGCAAATCAATGTTTTCCATAATCCCTTTGTTAAAATCAACTTGGATATAATCGCTGTAGTTATTCGCAAGCCCCTGAAGGATGGGTTTGAGTGTTTCTCTCTCTATTCCAAAGATCGATCTCGGGCTGAGACCTTCGCGCTCGTCGCTGTCGTCAAGAAGATCTGATAAGGTGAAACTATACATGCCATCCATTTTCTCGGCAAATAGATAAAGTGTGTAGAGTATTACAATAGGATCTGCATCATCCCATATTCCTTTGGTAACAGAGGTAACATTTTTTCCTTTAACTTCGCATTCTCCCTGTAGAAGAAGCCACCCGATTGGAGAAAGCCTCAGCGTTTCCTTAAGTGAACTTAATGCATTCTTTTTTACTGTGGGAGAAAACTCATCTCCAAGCAAAATCGGAAGATCATCAGCGAAATATGTTCTTCCAACCTCCAGCTTGGTTGCATACCAATTAACTATCGGTGATTCATAACAAAGGTTGGTGTAAATAATTCCCCAAGTTGTGGGCGAATCGCTACCAAGCTCCCGAAGTTTTGTGCCCAACACCGTTAAAGCGTTATTTTCGGTTATTCCCGACTCTTTAAGCCACGTTTTGAAACCGACAATCATATACTTGCCCATTCTCTCGTTTGCCCAAAAGTCATCCAACAGTTCGAAATATAATTCCAACCACTCTTGACGAAACCCGAAATTTTGATATCGACTAATGTTTTTAACGCTCATGTTATTTCCTCCTCCTGTTATTCCAAGCGATCTTGCTGTAATACAACCTTTACTTGAATCCAAGCACCGTTCACAATGCTTACACCCTTCTATTGTAATATCATCTTTTGAAATTGATAATGCACCAAATGCGCATTCGGCCATACATTCACCGCAGTTTACGCAATATGCCGCTTTGCTTAGTGCATTTTTGAACAGATACATAAATCTTACTGATAATGGTGATCTTATCAAAGCAGGAAGAGTAAGCACTGTTGCATTCTTCTCAATACGTACAGAAAAATCCATGTTTATATCCTTATAGTGGATAGAGTACATATTATCATCAATCTTTACAACGTCGCCTATTGTTGACATCCACTTATCCCACGCATAATTGCTGTCGGTAACAATCAACTTGACACTATCTTTTGTTTTTATCTCTGTTATTTTATTGCCGCCGATCATTAGTTCCTTTCCGCCGATGCGTGATTTCCAACCACCAGACTGAAGATATTTCTGCCTTTCATTAACTGAAGCAAAGGATTTAGTAATACTTGAAGAAACGATGTTAAGCAAAGGTGCCACTTCATCAGGATACACATGGTTGATAACACATTCATACCATTCGGACGCCATAGGGCACAACTTACATCCAACCCTATATGCACCATATCGGTACAGTTTGTTAAAGAGTAAGTGATACTTGAAGATATACAGGAACAGTTCACATGAGCCCCAATCTAAAATTGGACTACAATTATACTGAACAGCATGTTTGTTTCCGTCAGATACCATAGTATATGTAGATCTCGCATCGCTTTCTTCTGCTCTAACTCCATCAAATACCATTACCTTGAACGGCTTGGAATTGTCGGGATATTTCTGACGATATATTTCCTTGAGTTTTTTTATTGATGGCGCTGTTTTGTGAACGCTACAACACCAACGTAGCTTTCTTGCAGGAAACCCGATTTTTTTCCACGATTCTTCAGCATTAAAATCCGCTCTTGCTTCGTGCCACTCAAGAGTGTTCCAACGTTGTTTTGCTTCATTAAGGGCATTGTATGTTGTTTGTAATTCCATTGTTGTATCGCCGAATACGACAACAAACTCATCATGAGGAATTGCTCTCTGTACAATGTCAAGCATAACAATAGAGTCTTTTCCGCCGCTGTAAGCAACATAAAACATACTAACTCTGGGTTTGTATTCAAGGTAGTTCTTATATGTCGTTTTTAACGTCTTTTGTACCAGGCCATTCATAATACTCTCGTTTTTGAATAGCATAGTTTCAACGTCCACTGGTTCTATAACCAAATTTTGAACAACATTCTTCAGAATAGGCATTTCATAAAGGCCACCTCCGCTTGCTTCGCAAACAAGCTCTCCCTTATAAAAATACCTTCGTGCTTCAGCCCACATCAGTGGTTGTTCGCAGTCTGCAAATTTCCAGCCATAGTCTTTATCCAATCCAAGAAAGCGAAGTTCCTCAAAAAAGACCGGACGAACTTCCTTTGAAACTCCAGTTATTTTTGTAGGTAGGAGTATATATCCACCTGTCGCTTTATCCCATTCATAGTTATACATCGCAAGTTCTTCCCATCTTTTTCTTTAATTCAGAAATCCTAAAAAACTCGATTTTTGAATGTGCTGCTTTATGACATGTTGGACAAACAAACGAGATTGTTGAAGGCGAAATCACATCCGGCTTTACACAGTCACACAGAGGAACGTCAATATGGATTTCCATCAGGTCAAATCCGGGAAACAGCTTGTTGACCTCACTGCCGCACACAGAACAATCTTTCCTTTGAAATTCAAGCGTTTTTTTGACTGTATAAACAACTTTATTGGTTCTTTCTAAATAGCAGTGGTATGAAGGTAGCAACATACCAAAAATACAATCTGAATAAGAGTAGTCGATATAGAATTGCTCTCTTGAAATTCTAATAATCGCTTTTGAAATACTGTGTAAAACATCTTGTTTTTCAATGTATTCATCGAATACTCTTTTTTGTAGTTTCGATCCATGACCGAACTTTGAGCTATTTTCCGGATCACAATATCCAACATTTGCGATACACATTTGCATTCCTGCAATCGACCGAAATTCCGGATTATCCTGAAATTCAGGATAAAACGGCAATTGACGCATTGCTTTGCTCAATTCTACAATAAGCTCCTTGCGGTCTGTTGGTGAAGAGACTTTTTTTAACTGAAAGTAGGTATCGACCAGCAGAAGAACCTCATCTACCATCAGAGGTGGCATACGGTCTTTTCGTGTATTGTTTAATAAATCAGATTTCTGCACAATGTACTCCTGTTGTATCTACATAAAAATACTTTGAACCTTCGAGGAAATTCGGAAGATTTCTTTCAATGAAACCCTCTTGCTGAAGCCAGTCACGCATTTCTGATTTTGAAGAAAACATTCCATTTTTTACCTTATCAGTCAATATCTTAATAAGCATTGAATCAAAAGTATCATTCTTGTATTTGTCAGAGACAAATATCGCTGTCGAACGATTCAAGGGGTTACCAAGAGTGTAAAGTATATTGAATTTGCCGCTTTGAATCATTAGGTTTTCAAGTAAAAATGTATTCCATTCAATATCAATATTCGGAAACCAAATAAACTCGTCAATCTTCGAACAGATAACATAATCATTAACCTTCAACATGTCTGAAATTATGGCAACGGCATCGTTGATTGTTTCTTCAGAAATTCCAGTCAGTTCACGCTTCATAAGATTATTCGCATCAATTCTGACATATTGCGGAGCAAGCATTTGAGTTAAATAGAATGGAGATATATACTTAATATTGTTGTCTGTACATATATCAATCAGTTCATTAATATCAATCTGATCATAATCTGTGATATGTTGTAAAATAACGCTTTTGTTTGTTATGTCATTTACTCCAAGCTTAGCAATATACGGCCGTACAAAACTGAACTCACTACCAAACATATAATTGAGCGCGGCAAACAGCTTATTGTGACCATCAAAACCATTTCGATATATAAACTCAGGGAATCTATCAGATATTGCATCGTATACAAAGCGAATATTTACCGGAACCTCAGCGCAAGCCTCTGTAAGATACTCTCTGATTTGCCTGTAGTCACTGGGTTGAATATCAAACGACGATGCGTGAATATAGAATCCGTTTTCTATATTGAAAACGGTGGAACTGCGCGCAACTACTGCTCCTAAGTTTTTTTCGTTCAGTGATGTGATTTCGGCAAATATCTCAGACTTATGTACAGCGCCTCTTTCTTCAACAAAAGCATCAAGTTCATCGACAAGAGAAGCATCGTTTGTTTTTCGCACATAGTCTCTGTTGGTGTTAAACCGACACCCGTATTTTTTCAGCGCACCCTGAAGCAAATATTTGTTGGTTATTTGTGTGCCATCTAAAACACTTGATAAAGCATCAAATATTTCCCCATAGGTCAGCAAGGCACGAGGAGAGTTCTCAATAAAATCGTTGATAGATTCGATAATTTCTTCTTTCACCTGGATATAATCAGGATGTATGTATTTACCTCTGTCACAAAGAATTCCAATGTAACCGACCTTTGCATCGATAGCTCGATTTGTTATGGATTTTGCTTTATCGCCGAATAGTTCAATCATATATTCTTTGAAACGGTTCGCTTCAAATGAATCGTTGATCTTGAAGCCAGCAGGAAATCTATAATGTAAAACATAATCACACATAAAAGTAACAGTAATTGGTATTATGGAATAAAATTGACCTGTGACTTTATAATTATTGAAGAACATATTTTGAACGACTTCAAGCGGTGCATTACATTCTTGAGAGACATTTTCAAGAACTTCGTTGACTTCAGAGGATTCAATTGTATGGGGAAGTCGATTATAGGCCATTTTAGCATTGGCAATAATCTGATAACTCGTGCTGCCACTTGAAATGACAATTGAATCGAGTTCCCATGAATAAGAATAAAGCGTATGTTCGGGAATATGTTTAACTGACTTCCAAAGAATGAGCGCAAAATCTCCAAGTATCTCTTTAAGTTCACTCAAATACAAAAATTTATCGCCATCACGCATTGCATAAATAAGCAAAATAAGGTCGTATTTTTGATTTTTGTAATATTTCCAAAAATTTCGAGTTATCCTTGCTTCAACCTGGCGAATTCTTTCACGCGTTAAGTTAAGACGTGATCCTATTTCTTCAAGGCTTTCCCCTCTTATTCTCGATTCTAAAATCTCAATTCCTCTTTTACTTGATGTTTGAAGTCCGCTGCAGATATTGCTAACGGTTTGACGAACAGCTTCATCAGGATCGAAGTTGATACAATCAACAAATGCTTTTATAGCCACTGCAACTTCACTATCTGGGGCGATACCCATGCTGATTATTAAATTGGGGAGCTGGTATATTCTGGTAGAAGAGTCACACATTGAAATAATAGAAGAAAGCGATTTGCCACTGGTTTTTTCGATTAACAAAACAAGTGGTATTACTCTCCTATCCTTAACGGATTGTGGAAGATTTCTGACTGATTCGCAAACAGAATCTACAAAAGAATCGTATGTTTCAGTGCGTGAAACATATCTTCTAAACAAATCACAAATGACTCGAACATACTGTGGATTGTAAAATGCCTTTGAACAGATTTCAGATCCCACAGTTTCAATTGCCGTTTCTATTGTTTGAAGATATTTCTTTTGGTCGTCATCAAGATTTTCAATTGAATAAGAGGTACCGTTAAGGAGAGAACCAATTGATTTGATTAAATTGTTATCAATTTTTGTCACTCGCTGAGTTGATTTGTTTTTCTCTAAGCGATGGGAAGCATCGGAAAGGAAGTCTTTTATTTTTGCAACAATTTCATTTATTGACTTTTCCCCCATATTCCGCATCGACCTTAAATCGCTGATGCTTTTAGTCAACAACTCTTTTACCGTTGTGCACTTAGCAATACTCAAACAATTAAGGGCGCGTGAGCTTAATTGAAGCTCAGAAACCGGAATACTGTAATTGTTAGAATCAACTTTAAAAATCGCGTAAAAAGGTATTAATTCATCTGATTCAGAATTATTAATTTCAATGATTGCTTCGTTGACAACCTCTGATGGCTTCTGTTCATTTTTATTTTCTTCTTCCCGCATACCAGATGCGACAATAGAATCAATATTAATGTCTTCATTGTTTGCATTAGGATGCAAAACATTTTCTGATGAAATTTGATGTTCAATGTTTATTCTGCTGGATGGATACGATTTTTCAGGAATACTGTTTTGGTTTTCGCTTTTCGAGCTTGACACCGCTTTTTCGATAAACGCTTTTAGATTTGACACATATTCTCTGGAAACATTCATCCTGGTTCTAAAGGCAACGAAATCAACAGTAGAAAGTTCTGATACAAACACTTTACCTGAGACTTCGCAATACGCACAGAAATCAGGATATTTACTTGAGAGTATATCGTTTATTCTAATCCGGCTCGCATCCATAGCTTTTCGTCCATCTAAATTTCAAGATTGTTAAGAGCTTTTTTAAGAGTCCTTATTTCTTCCAAAGACAGGGTTACGCCTTTGCCCATTTTTGTATTGTCTTCATTCCAGCTTCGAATATCATATTTGGCAATGTTATTTCCCCACTGCACAATATTAAGCTGTTTTCTCCAGCTACCGCTTTCAGAGAGAGTAGCCAACTCTTCAACAATCGTACATTCAAGTTTCTTGTCTGTTTCCATAGAATTCATATACCTCAAATCTCTTAAAAATAAAAATGCTGAACTTTGCAATCAAATGTTTTTTTGAAACCTATTCAGAAGGCACAAATCCGTTTTCGAATTGGTTATTCCAATATAAAATGCTCAAAGTTTATAATTTTCCATTTATTATTATATCACACCTTTCATACAAAAATCAATACCTTTTTGTCAACTTTTTTATCGAGTAATTAAACAGATACTTGGCGTGCAGAGAAGCCTATCGAATTGTATAATTGTATAAGCAAATTTTTGTGCAGTCTATACGGCTTATACGAGTCAGGCATATGCCAGAAACTGTTTTGGAGTATGGCATTGAACCGCAGCGAAACCGATAGATACAATGGCATAGATATCGTTCAAGCGGGAGCTATGCCATTTTTTTGCAAATCGGCAGACTAAACAATCCTATTAAATCTGAATCGTCTGAATGCAACCACCTTTGAGCATAGAGCAAATGTAAAAGTTGGTGTTGATTTTGAAATCACTTTGCCTGAGAGCAATTCGATTATGGTTTCGGTTAACGGCACGGCTGTAGTAATAAAAAAAATAGACTGATGAATGTTATATAACTGTAGCAAATAAATAGAGTATGATTTAATCTATAAGCCGATTATATATTTTTTCATAAAACATTATAAAGCGACTTAAACAACAATATTACTATAACAGATATGTTTTTTGATTCACTGCTCTTGTTTATCCGATAAAGCGGTTAACTCCGCGACATATTTATCAAGTTTTTCCGATGCGATTTTCTGTTTGCTGATTCGTATGTCGGTATACACATCAACAGTTGTTCTGATATCTGCATGACCTAAAAACCTCTGGGCTTCTTCCGGTGATAACCCTGCTTCAAAACAAATTGTTGCAAACGAGTGTCTGAGCTGGTGTGGAGTAAGGTGTATTTCACATTTTCTTTTATGGGGAATCTTTTGCAACTCCGATAGAGTTGCAAGTCTTTTTCCGTTTTCGTCCACGAAGTATTCTTCTCTGAATCCAACAATGAGTGCATACTGACGCCACCTATGATTAAACTCTGTAAATGAAAGCGGCTTGTTGCCCCCAAAGATGAAGTCATCCGGATTTGGATTACATTCTTTTAATATTGATAAAAGTTGTTTTGACAACGGTTCCATTAATGGAATCCGTCTTACACCATTGACTGTCTTAGTCTCCTTTATAACAGCCTGATTATGCGGAAATGTGACTGCCTTATCAATGTTTATTACTCTATTTTCAAAATCCACATCACGCCATTGTAACGCAAGAGCCTCCTGAGTTCTGCAGCCAGTATTAAGAAGCAGAAATGCGAACAATCCAAACGGTTGATTTACAGCTTGCCTGATTGTTTTTTCCTGCTCTGGAGTGGCTGCAGGCTTTTTCTTTTTTGCAATACGTGGATTTTTTGTTGCCATCACAGGATTAATTTTGATTTTGGCGCCTCGTCTGAGTATTTCGAAATCAAATATCTTTGACATTACAGTTCGATGTGTTTTTACATAACTTGCCGAATAGCCTTTTATTTTAAGATCATTAAGAAAGGCTTGTATATTTGCCGGCTCGATTTCATCTATCCGTTTATTACCAAACTGTGCGACAATACGGTCAAAAGCCGGATCATATTGTGAAAGTGTTTTCGGAGAAACAGTACGCCAGAAACCACTATACCAATCATTCGCAACCTTGTCGAACATAGGGGCAAGATTGTCGGCCTCATGCGCCATAATTATCTTTTGCTTAAGTTCTGTCTTCGTTTTCCCATAAACGACTTTTCGTTGTCCTCCTGATAATGCTACAGATGCCTGATATCTGCCGTCTTTTCTTTTTTTCATATTATTAAATATCTCCTTTTCATTTATGCGCTATGTCTTGGTAAAGATTTAACAAAAATCATCATTTTAAAGATCTTATTTTTATTTTACTGCGTCGTCTCCTTTTTTTTGTATCCTGCTTTGAGGTATCCAAGACAGGCTTGACATTATATTCTGTACATACAGACACATTTCGCCCTTCAACGCTTGCTATCCACTCAAGCAGCAGATTCCGCATCCTTTTGCTTGGAATATATATCCAGATTTCTTTTCCGTCTCGTATCGCTGAACGCCAAATCCACTGCAACATTACAGACAACGCATATTCGTTTTCCCTGATATCAATTCCTTGTTGGGAAAGAAATTTCTTTTCATTCGGATTCATAAACACATTAACACAGTAAGCAAGAACATCTCTGTTTCTGTATTTGTTGGTTGCGCGTTCGTTAAATGCGATGAAATTGCGATAGAAACCCTCAGACCTGAGTATGCCGACACAGTCCTTAAATGTCGCCCAGAGCCTGCGCTCTGCATTTTTGTCTTTGTTATAATGCTTAAAGAAGTTTGACATGTGGTTTTTTAGAGTTTTGATATCCCCGTTTTTTTCAGCTTTGCTATACCAGTGGTGTGAAAGTGCATAATAATCTTCACCGATACAGTTAATCTTTTTATTGTCGAAAATATGTATCTTTTGACTGAGATGTAATGTATAATCCGGAATATACTCGGTATGATCACAAAACTGATATGCGCCGTTTTCGTCAAGCTTTATGCCGATTTTTTCAAACTCAACTCCCATAAGATCGAATCCGTACTTCATTATTTGACAATCAAACATATATGTAAGAACGTAAACATCCTTGAACGCAAGAAGAAGCTCTTTAGAAAACAGCCAGTAAAACACGGATGAATTGGACTTGGTTTCTTCAATTTCGATGAGCTGTTTACCTTTTGCAATATCAAAGAATTGCCTAAAATTCCCCCTGCGATATTCGAAATCAGGCGATTTACTGATGAAGTTTCCTTCTCTCATTACGCACTCTGATTTTTCAAGTATGTTTAAATCCTCTATGGAAATATCAGACGGATACAGAACGTCCACCGTTTCGTCAATAATAAGGACATATTCCCATTTTTTTATATTCTCAATAAGATCATCTGCATACCGCGTAAACATCTGATGTGTACTTGCAATATTTTCGCCATCCGAAATCAACTGCTGACTATGAATGATTTTTCTGAAATTGTATTTTGGAATATCTTTTCTCGGTTCTTGAAAATTAAGTCTTGGACAAGCCAAACGGATTCTGGCAGCCTCATCAAGAAAAGATGATATATAAATAAACTTTTGGTTCGGGTGGTCGTTCATATACTGTATTGCTGCGCTCGACTTGCCTGAACCCATTATTGCATCGCATATTTTTATGGACATTTTTTTGACCCTTTCTGAATTTAAAATCTGTATTAAATTATATTATACGAAAAATTCTGATGTGTTTTCTTAGCTACAAACAATATGGTAAACAATGTGACAAAATCCCGATTGTTCATTTTTTTGTCCAAATCAGACGGACAAAACAGATATTAAACAACTCGATACAACGATGAAATCCGTAGTAGTAATCATTATCTTTAAAATAGAAACAATTCTTTGCTGCGTTGTTTATAATTCTGCATTGTTTATTAAAAGTAAAAACAGGTATACCTGCTATCGTTGCATTAAAGCTACGTTGAAGATCATTTTGCCAATAAAGGAAACAATAGTTGTATTGAAACATAATTAGGCAGCAATGCTACTGATATTGAAAAATAGTATTTGCTGCAATGTTGATACATCCAAAAGTATAGCTGCATTGTTGCTATTGTTAAAAGCTGTCTTGTTTCTACACCCTATTTATTAACATGGTTGCCAGAATACAAGCTACGTTGTAGCCGATTAAAAAGTATTATTAATAAATAGTCTTTAACAGATATACCTTCATTGTAGCTTTTACCGCTACATTGCTGATTGTTTCCTTAAGCTACATAGAAGTTATACTAATGATATACCTGCATTGATTCTTAATATGGCTACATTGTTACTATACCATATCCTAAAACTACATTGTTTCCGTGAATAGCTACGAAGATGCTGATTGAGGAATATTATTAAATATTTCTTTAGCAGGTATACCTTCAATGTAGCTTTTAAAGCTGCATTGAAGGTATTCATTCTTTTGCTGCCTTGTAGCAATACCGCTAAAGCTACATTATTCCTCAAAAGCAACATTGTAGCCATACGGTATACAACATTTGTTTTATTAAACAGTATAGTAACAGCTATCCCTTAAGCCGTTAAAAAAGCAATAGATACATGAAATCAGCCGATGTAACAATATATCCAATGCTGCATTGGGATATCAGAAACATCAGCATTTCTGCAACCTGATTTTATGTGCAATACCTGCATATTTACTTCGGTATAATTGAGGCTTCAATTTACTGAATTGTCAATAAACCATCACTTTATTCATTAAAAACAATATTTTCTGCGGATATGGCCGGTATACCGTAAGCGGCGCCAATCCCCTCTTTATTAATCTGTTGGCAATTATATCCGCTGCCTCATCTACGGGATTAGCGAATCGACAAGTTTGTATAATAATACTATCATTATTTGCTAAGTTAAAAAGGCAGATCATCTCTTTTCAAATCACTGAATGAAAATGGTTCATTAACAGGTATATCTTCAAACAGATTATCGGAATTCGTGTCGGTTTCTTTTTCAAAGTCATAAACCTGATACACAACATACTCTTTGTTTGTTTCATTGTTAACCCATGTTCTTACATTAATATCCGTAAGTTTGATTCTGTCCCCAGGTCTGATGTTGGAGATTTTAAACGCTGCTGTTTTATAAAAGAAGCAGATTGCTGAGAAATCCTGCTCACATTCGCCTGTCCGTTTATTCTTCTTGCTTGTGGAGAGACGCACTCTCTTGGAATTGTTTTTGCCGTCTTCTATACTCCAGACGGATGCCCAGTTATCTTTTCTGAAACCCATAATAATTTTCTCCTTTTATTCTTTAGATGTTGTTTTCTTTGTTGTTTTGGAAATGGAAACCTCTGTCGGTTTTGTTTCTGTTTCTATTGAAGCAAACGCAACATTAAGGTCTTCGAGCAGTTGGCTTGCCGTAACGGGGTCTTCTATATCGTAATAATTTGCGCTTGCCTTGCCCGCTTTTGTTTTGGCATATCTCTTTACGAGGTCGATGACCTTCGGTTTGTCTTCGGGTTTTAGTTCGAGATGAGCCGTGACAAGGGAATGTATCTGTTCGATTATCTTTGCGGCTATCTCTTTGTCCTCTGCGCTTTCAGCCTCTTTCTGAAGCTTGCGCCAGTTGTCGGGATCGTCGTCTGACGTTGCGACATTGAAATACTTAAGCATAAAATACCTTGATGAATAAGTCAGTCCTGAGCCGAACGCCTGAGACGCGTCTGCCTGCTGACCGACCATAGCCCACGGGACGACAATAAAGTCTGTCGGCTCGTCGTTGTTTATCCAGACCCACTCCATATCGCTCGAAACGAGAACCTCGTTTACTTTTTCTTCGTAGATCTTTCCGTCTTTTGTAGACTTTGTTTTGGTGTAGGCGTAAGGCACGACTTTCATTGAGTCCTTCACGATGCGCGGTATCAAAGACACGCCGAGCTTATCCATAAGCCCCGTTATCTTTGAAAGTATAAGGTCTTCGGTTACGTATCTGTAGCCGAAACCCTGTTTGTTTTTCTGCAAGACCTCTACCGGCTTGCGGATTTTTGCCAGCTTCTGATAAATGTTCACTGTGTAAAATCTCCCTGTTTAAATTTGAATTTATGTTAAGCCTTTTCGGGCGGTAATTTTAGTTCTTATTTCTCTGTGGTATAAACAGCAATTTTGACTCACCCCCTGAAACCACCGCATTTCATCGCGGTTTCAAGGGGTAGCCAAATAAAAAAAGTTTGACAAAATTGTAAACTCGGTTTTATTCCGTTTTGTCGATACAGTTTTTTATGACGCGCTCCCTTTCGAGTTCGTCGCTGAAATCAGTCCACGGTTCTGCATCGAAAAGCCCCGTGACGTCGCCTGAGATATCGTATTGTCTGCCGGATATGCTGAACCCCCTTTTGGGGCAACAACTTTATAAAATCATATAAACCATTTCGGACGGAATTTTTCCGTAAATTTCTTATCTGGTATATACAGCAATTTTGACTCACCCCCTGAAATCACGATGAAATGCGCGGTTTCTAATGGTGCATAAATCGAAAAAGTTTGAAAAATTGTGAACTTGTTTTTATGCGCTGGGGGGGGTTATTTTCACGCAACCACAATCAATCTGGGAAGCACCTTCCCATACCTGAACTGATGTTTCTCTGTGTGAATATTATTTCCAATATTTCCAAAGAATTGATATGTAAGAACAACAGCTCTAATTCTTTGAGACTTCTTTTCAAGAAAATGGAACCCTCAAATAAATATTTAACGATGTATTGTAGCGAACGAAATTGAGGTTTAATACTACCTGCTCGATCATTTATCAAGTTATAATTAAGTTACTTAAGGGCGATAGCAAAGATGGATTAAAACTCGGATTTCAATGCAAAAAAAAGCACCACTCAAAATTTCATTTGAGTGATGCAGCTTTCAACTATTTCGAATTGTCTCAGTAATGCGTGAATAAACCACGCTTATCCGAGTTTATAAAATAGCACTTCTTTCAGTTACTCGCATTTCAAATTACGATAGAAGTCTATTAGTGAGAAACTTATTTATCAATAACAACCCCACCGAATCTCGCCGGATTCTCTTTATAAGGCATGATGGCATTCAGATCCATTTCCCATTTATATCTAACGCCATTATACTTTTCATTACTATTCCCGATAAGAAAGTTTAAATGATTTATCACTTTTGTTTTTTCCACGAGTCCCAAATCTATTATTTCTTTTAGCATGTCTAATCGTTCTTTATCAGATAAAGATGTTCCATCATATCCTCCAACATGATATCCATATAAACGCAGAATTGATTCTGCCGCAAAATCTTCAAACGTGTTCCCTGTCGATTTTTCGGGCAGCAGTCGAATTCCAGGGTTGCCGTATTTCCGAACATGATCTTTGTAAATTGAAATATCCATATAATAATCGTTTAAATGTGTGTCATGAGTTACTCTAACCGGGACATACCTATCCTCAAAAGGAGAATAAAACAGCAAATTAACAATTTTGCAGTAGCTGTGTTCACAACGATTTTCATAGCCTCCACCTGATTTGATTTTTACATCTTGTGGGATCAGAGTTTTTATCTCATTTTGTTCATTATCAGAAAGAACTGTACAGTTAATCTGAAATGTTTCTTGTTCTATTTTTACTCGCTGTTTCCTTTCCGGTCTATAAATCCCAGCAAATATTTCAATAGCTATCGGATCCGTAAATTTAATCACATTGATCAAGTAAAGTTGATCTTCAGACTTTTTCTTCATTTCTGTACCGATATTATCGGTTATAATATATTCAATTGTTCGGTCATCATTTACTAAAGAGACATAGACGAGACTGTTTTCCACTTTGTTCAGTAATTCTCTTTTAGACCTATCCACTATATTCTTTTTTCTGCGATATTCTTGTTCAGTGAAACAAGTATAGTCCACATCGTCCAGAGTAAAAAACCGTGCATATTTATTATCAATCAATATGTTTCTAATGCCATCAATCTCTAAGACATAAAGCCGATGGCATATTTTGCATTCTAATCCAAGTATTTTTGCCTGTTCCGTTTCACTGACAGGAATATAGACACAGCTTGAGTATAGTCGAGTATGACATTTAGGACAAAGTTGGATAGGCTGATCAATTGAAATCAATTCTCGTGGTGTGTTTTTGCAATATAAATCACGATCCACTAATTCAAAAGGAATGCTATTATTGTTATCCACCATTATTACCCCTCGATTTTATCACGTTCAAACGATGTTGTGGAATATGTGATTATGTTTATCGCTCCAAATAATATGTTGCGCCGAAAAGCCCTTCTCATTTAAATTGAATACGATTATAGTTTTTTCGCCTTTGCCCGCGCATTCAGATATTTCAAACCATCATCATACTGCATCTTTGAAATGGCATGGCGGGAAAGAAATGCATCAAACTGCTGTTTCTGCTTAATGAAAAGACGTCTGTTCTTTTTCCACATATGAAAGAGATTCCCAGTCCCCGATATCAGGATGCACTCTCATATCTTTCTTCTTCTGTCATCAATGATATATTGGTAATTTTGTTATTCACCGTATACGGCTACCCTGCCCTCAAAGTGGGGAAGCATGTATTTTTCAACTATATTGTTATATGCATTTTCTCCTCTTTCAAGAATTTGTGACAATGGAGCCTTGCTCACTTCGATGTTTTCGAGAAGTGCACACGCTCCTTCAAGGAAGAAGCCGTATTCTGTATTTCTGGTACAGTTTGCAACTATCTCCGCGTCTCTTCTGTCGAAGAATACCTGCTGCGTCATGAAATCTATAATATCATCCTTAGTTTTATATTCGTCAAAAGGATCATACATTGCCGAGATGACTTTTGCTGACGCTCCGGCATCTTTTGCATCGCATGGTACGCCAGTAGTGTTGAAAAGCCCCTGGTGATATGTCATATATTTTCCGGGAGTCGCGTTTGGTCCCTGCGGAAAAGGAAGTATTCCGACATTGTCCATCTGATACATGATATAGGAAGAATTACTCCAGAGCTCCACTGTCATAGCAACATACATAACGCACTCGTCATTATAAAACTCAATGGGATCCAGGGCTGTTTTGGACGGGTGGAAACAGTCTGCGTGCGTGATCTGAAGTATGTTTTTTGCTCTGTCGAGTGCGACGAAACCGGCATCGGTGTATGCTCCGGCGACCACTTTTCCATCTTCGAATGCGGAGAACGTGACCCCGTTGGAAAGCATCATATTCACGATATAATACTGTTCATGTGATTTGATGCCGTACACCTGTCTGTCACCATCTTTATATGTATATGCTGACAGACAATCTTCAAACTGATCCCAGTTCCATGCGTTGCTTTCAACAAAATCACGAGGGTCTGGCTGAGAAAGAGCCGTTACAATGTTCTCATTGACCGCTATGACATATCCGGACGAGATGTAGACAAGATCCGGCCAGGCGAACGGTATAACTCCGTAAAGATCATTCTTCCACAACACTGACTGCAGCATATTGGGCGTTCCGTATTTTTCAAAGTCCTTTATATCAAGCAGAGTGGACAGACCCTGATAATACCCGGCACGTATATCCGATACCATCCAGTAGGAGTTGCCGGTTACGAGGTCATACTGCTGTGATCCGGTAATAACTCCGTTACGCATCTGTTCCAGCGTATTTGAGCTATAGTTTATCGTGATCGAACAGTTAAGGTTTTTTTCCACTTCCTTGATCCTTTTCAGCGCCATATCGGCATTCGCCGTATCGGGGACAAAACCCAGAACCGATTCTCCTACTCGAGAGGATAACCCGGCAAAACCGTCCCATCCCCACAACACCTCAAAGCCGTCAAGATCTGTTTCACCAGTCAGGCCGGCATCATATTCCGGGACTGTTTCATTCGCAGCACTCTTACAAGCTGTAAACATAAAAACTATCATCAGTAATAAAGACAGTATTTTTATGGTTCTTGACATTTCGTAATCCTCCCTTGAGCTTTTTTATTATGATATTTTATCCTTTTTCTGTTAAGTTGTTAACTATTATTGTGTTTTCGTTTTCGCCCTCGCACTCAGATATTTCAACCCTTCATCATACTGATATTTGGAAATAGCATGGCGGGTAAGAAACGCATCAAACAGCTGTTTCTGCTTAATGAAAAACCGTCTATTTTTTTCTCGCAAGAAAGCGACTCCATTCCCTGGGAATCCAGAGCGCGCTCATGTTTTCATCCTCTGGCATTAAAGATATTCTTTAAATATCATATTGCTATTATATCAAATCCCCTACTGATTTGTCAAGTATTTGTCATAAAATAATTTTTCCCACAACTGATTTGTTTGCCATAAGAACAAGCAGGATATTGCGCGTCTGTGTATTTATATTTCTCATCGGCAAAGCTTTAAGCGTAATTTATGATGAGTCTGTGCTAAATTAGCGCACTCAGAGATATTTTATAAAAATGAATTTCGAAACAATTAATAGGAACGATTTGTAATGAAAAGTGAAAAGCACAATGTAATGAAAGATTGAACAAAACTTTTGCACTGCAACGCAACGCAGTGATTTTCTTTTCTCAAATTGCTGAAATGGATGATGTACTGTAACCGAAAAATTAATGTTTAATAATACCTGCTCGATTCATTTATCAAGCTATAATTTAGTTACTTAAGGGCGATAGCAAAGATGGATTAAAACTCGGATTTCAAGGCAAAAAAATGCATCACTCAAAACTACATTTGAGTGATGCATCTTTCAACTATTTCGAATTGTCTCAGTAATGCGTGAATAAACCGCGCTTATCCGAGTTTATAAATAGATTCAACTTTCGGTTCAGCGCATCTCAAATTATGATGGATGGCTGATAGAGAAAAACACACTTATCGTAATTTGTTTTGATTTTAAAACTTGTCTGTTGAAACGACGGAAAAGTGTTATGTTCTATTTTATCAAAACTACGATATTTCAGGGGAATATATAAAGAACGTAAAGTGGAATAGAATACGAGAAAAATATAAAAACGATTGCTCTTGTGGATTGACTTCGGAGATAAACACAAATCAGTTTTTCAGTGCAGTTATGGGAACAACAAACACGCCATCAGGACGACGATACGCCGCTGTTGACAAGCCGCATATCACACACATCACAGATGGGGGAACACCGTTTTTTTCTTTTGAAATTTCATTGCGGATATTCAACAGGTTTTCCGCTGCGGCATCAATTTGATTTACCCCGAGCTTTATTTCAAAAGCACACCACCGTCCGTCGTCAAGTTCAATAACTGCGTCTAACTCACGGTTTTTGTAGTCCTGATAATGGAACACATTAGCGCCTAACGACTCAGCATATATTTTCAGGTCACGCTCACACATTGCCTCAAATATAAATCCGAATGTTCTTAAATCTTTCAGAAGCTTTTCAGGTGTAGCTTTAATCAGGGCACATGCAAGCGCAGGATCACAGAAATGTCGCTTTTCACTCTGTTTTACTCTTATTGACGACCGTATGTTGCTTGAAAACGGAGGCTGATTATCGAGCAAAAACAGACGTTCAAAAACGTTAAGATACACTGCTACGGTATTTCTGTCTATCAGTTCATCGTCAAATGCCTTTATATCATTGAGGAGCTTATTCTGAGTTGCCGTTGTGCTTTCATTTCTTGCAAGTGAACGAAGCAAAAGATTCATTTTCTGTTTATCATACTTTATTTCATCAATTCTCTGAGCATCATCATCAATGATTGCATTGATATACGATTCTGGAAGAATTTGTGCATCTTCAACAGATACCCCAAGATTTCCAGGCCAGCCTCCGCGAACCGCATAATATATTAAATCGCGAAGATCGACATTACCTGTAAGAGTCTGAGTCAAAAAACCGTTGCAGAGATCTTTAAGAGAAACGATACCTGAGGAATCTCCGGATTCATATAGAGACATTGTTCTCATATGAAGTTTTCCGATTCTTCCTGCCCCACTGTGTAAAATCCCTTTTCTGTCAGGCGTTGACGATCCCGTAAGAATAAACTGCGATTTCTCCCCTCTTTGGTCAACCGTATATCTGACTGCATCCCAAATCGGTGGAACCTCCTGCCATTCATCAATAAGCCTTGGTGTCTCTCCCTCCAGCACTATCGACGGGGATATCATGGCAAGCTGTCTGTTCTGGAAATTATTGTCAGGAGATCCGAGCAATATTTCGCTTTTACTGTGAAATGATGATGTCCAGGTTTTCCCGCACCACTTTGGACCTTCGATGCAAATCGCACCGAAGTTTTGAAGGTATCTGACAACCTGTTCATCTATAACTCTTTTTTTATACCTTTCTTTATCTGCTATGCTCATTATCTTCTCACCTTTCTTTTTCATTGACATTATATCATATTCCGCATGATTTTGCAATACCGTTCAGCATAATTTTTAATTTTTATTCAGCACGATTTCCGCAATTCATTCAGCAATATTTTATAAAATGTCGTCTTGTCATATAAAACTGATGAAAGCTGTATCGTTTTTATCCCATCTGAAAAGAATGAAAAAACCATTTTTAAACCCGATAAAATCCGATGTTTTTTGCAGTAAACCAAGTCGTCAAGTCGCAAACCGTTGCAAACACTGGCTTTTAGAGCCCTACGAACCAGTAGGTCGGGGGTTCGAGTCCCTCACAGCGCGCCAGATTTCCTCAGATACAAATCTGAGGATTTTTTGCTATCAGAAGTATTTTTTCGGGGACTCGAACGGAAACGGTAGTGAATTGACAGTCCGGTGGACTGTCAAGAGCCGTTTCTGACCGAGAGGCGTCAAGCCTCGAGAGGAGTCCCTCACAGCGCGCCATTTTTCAGGCTCCCATAATCAGGTGCAAATGCGCTTGGTTATGGGGCTTTTTATATATCCCGATGTTCATCGGGGATTTGAAGGGTCATACGGAGCGGGAAAAGTTTTGACAATGATTTTCGTCAAATTTTCGTCAGAACAATTATAAAGATTCGGGGTAATTTGTGAGGTTTGGCGGTGTGTCCGGCAGAGTGGCTTTGTGGGAGTATGGCAAAGTAATGTTGGAGTTTGGCAAAGTGATTTGCGTAAAAAAAAGGCAGCCGTTTGTTTGGCTGCCTTAATTTGTTTGTCGTTTGATTTTACACTACATATCTCTACATGCCTTGATATCATTGACTCAAAACATGGACGGGATTAAACGTTTCGGCTGATGAAAAAGCAGTATTTTAACCTATCTATTTGATATTACCCGATAAATCTTTTCTGAATATTCTGACAATGGGTAAAACAGATATGACAACCGCACATGCAACCGTAATGGCAAACATGGCAAGCAATGACGAAAGAGAGAATGACATCAGAAACACTTCGTCCGATTCTGCAAAAGGAGTGAATCTCAATAAAAAGGCGATAATTATACCTACAACCACGCCTATTGAGGCGAAAGAAACATATTCAGATATTATTTCTGCCGAAATCCTGCCGAATGAAGCTCCGATCAACTTTTTAACCGCGATAATATATGTTTTTTTGTCTATATAATATATCGAAACGATAGCAATGTTGATTAACAGGGCGAGGATAACATAGTTGTAAATTCTTCTTGTAAAATACGATATCGACCGTATTTTTCTTTCGTGTATTATTTCTCCCGCCTGTTCGAGTGCCTCGTCCGAAAGACGGCTAAAAAGGGCATCCGCAACTTTGTCCGTATTGACCTCGCTGCCTCCGTCGATGGCAAATCTCCCGTATGCCGTTGCTTTTTCGAAATATGCGCCCATGTTGAGCCATACCATATTGTCAAGATCGGTAACCTCGTCTTCTCTGCCCATATATCCGACGACCTCATATTTTTTGTTGCCGGACATATAATAATCCTTGCCGTTTTCACTCGTAACGTTGCGTTTGCAGAGGTTTCCCAGGACAGCCACTGCGGCTCCGTTTTCCATCTCGTCTTTTGTGAAAAATCTGCCTTCAAGCATGTTTGGAACAGCAGCGTTTCCGTTAAAATACACAGCGCGGATACTGTCGTAATCTCTGTCCGAGGTTTCTGAAACATCGAAGTAAAGCGCATAGTCGCTTCCAAGCTCGTTATACGGTAACGTCTCGCCCTTGCCGTAGTTTATGCTGAACTTACGCATATACTGTGAATAAAATTCATTGTAATACATATCCTCGTTTGCGGCAGACATTAAAAGGTTTATAAACATAAGGGCAAACAGAGAGACTATGGCGTACATTGAAACGAGAATCGCTTTAACATAAACTGTTTGTTTCATTTGGATTACTGATTTACTCCCTCTGTTTAAGATTTTCCACAATCCCGAATTTATGAAGAGAAACAGCAGCAACAGCTGCGGAGAGCAATAATGAAAACAGATTGAAAGCTAAAACGATGTAAATAATATTTGTTCCGGCGTATGTTTCTGTATTCATTCTGATTCTGTAAAAAAACAAACGGTATGGCAGCATAAAGAAAAACACATCTGCCACAAACAAAAGAATTGATATTTCTGTTACTGAGCACATTATCAAATCATATACGGTTGCGCCGTTTAATGCGTGGACGGCGTAGTTCCGATAGTTTGTATGAGTTGTATTTACGACAAACAGGATTATTCCGATCAGAAAAAACAAATACACTGCGAATACTATAACAACAAAGAAATCAAAGGCCTTTTTTTGATTTTCGGCAATCATAACCGTTGTATCGGCTGTCTGGCGAGCTTCATAATACGATGAAAGAAAATCATTTGATAAAATAATATCATTAATATATGAGAGTGCTTCATCAGACAAATCGGAGCGGATATAAAAGTCGGAATTTCTTAAAACGAAATATGTTTCTCCGACGAAACTTATGACGTCTTCAGTAATTTCGCCTGAAGATTTCTTCAAAACATCTTTAAGGGTTGAGATAATAACATCGGGGAATAAAACAGCGTTGTTCAGATTGACAATATCAGAGTGTTGTCTTATAAAAAAGGAATCTTTTTCAAGAATACCCACCACTTTCATCTGTGGGATCAATCCGGGTGAGTTGTCTGCGTTGTTCAATTCCTCATCGGTATAAAACATATCCGTTATGAACACATCGCCTAAATTCAGTCCAAATATATTTGCAAAATCCGATCCTATAACCGCCGGGCATATCCATTCGGCTGATAAGTTTCTTTCAGCGATATGATCTTCCATAGAAAAACATTTTCCCTCACTGAAAACAATTGATGTTTCATTGATTTTAAATGTATCCGGATATACAGCATATCCCCTGAGGAGCGTTCCGTAATTCATGTGATCCGGTGAAGGTGATATTGAACTTGCGCAGAAGCCGTGAAGTGCGCTAAAATTATCCTGAAGACCGTAAATAATGCTCTCTATTGCCTCTCCGATTTTTAAAACCTCATCCGGAGATCTTGAATTGAGGTCAAAAGACATCTGGGAGGGTTTTGCACTTGTATACGGAAATATCAATATTTGTGTGAAAATATTGGATCTTCTAACATTTGCTGCTTTTTTCAGGTATCCTGCGGCAAAGCCCTGAATCGCTACTTCAGCAGTAAGATTGAACAAAAGCAAACAGCTGATAATGAAAAGCGTGGAGTACAAAATGCTTTTTTTAATGTTTGCGATTGCTTCAAGAAAATAGATTTTTTTCATAATATGCAGATGATAACCAATAGTTTATTAGCAATTCATGGATAAACAGCTCCGTAATCTGTTTCCAACCCGTTGGGATATGTATATGCAATTTGGGAACAATAAAGATATGATGTGTATCCCGATAAGTAGCAGAGTCTTCATACCAGGCTTCTCCGGGTAACCGTATAGCTCCCCATGCTTTATGTTGAATGGGAGCGGATGTGCTGATTTCAACAACCGCAAGCGGTATCTTCGGTTCAATTTCCCAATCCCTGTTATAACCACAATGTATAACAGTTACAGTTGCTCCAAAGTAATGGTCATAATTGTAAGTTAACGATGGGATTACGCTTGCCGCAACAATAAAACATACTGCAAAAACCATACAGATTATTTTTTCATTTGGAAAATTTTCTTTAATTTAATGTAAATATATATTATCACTTCACGATATTATTGTCAACAATGTTTTCAGGTAATTCAAAAATAATTCACAATTTTCCCCGTAAAACATAGAGAGCTTTTACAGGATGCTTTTAAGATAATCATACGGTTACAGCTCGTAACTTTTATAAATCGATCTTTTGTTATTATAAAACCGCATTCTGGTGTGGATGAGGTTTTAAATCTGTCGAGACGGTCTCTAAGCACCTTTCCCAATCGTGACCAGACAATAACCCGATGATGTTACCGATTTATTTTTCTTTAACGGTATTGACATTTTGCCCGTAGTGTGGTATTTTTTAGTAAGCAGACAGCTTATTGCGAATTTTTGCCATGTCTTTATCGGTTTATGCGTGATGAAACGCTGCGTTCCCGGTCCATAAACGGATATTTTACTTTTTAAGGAGAACAGAATGATTCTTGAGAAAACAACCGTTCATATCGGTCTTGACATGCCAATAAAGCTATTACATGTTACAGATACGCATCTTGCTCTTGCAGATGAAAGGGATGATGAACGCAAACATGAGCTTGCGGGAAGATTCGGAGATCCGGATAAAGAGAAATATCTTAAAGAGCATATAAACTATGCGCATGAAAACTGTGATCTGATGGTCCATACCGGAGACCTTATAGACTTTGTTTCGCATCCGAACGTAGAAAAAGCAAGAGAACTTCTTAAAGACGACAAGATATTCTTCATTGCCGGCAACCACGATTATTCACAGTATGTGGGAGAGGCATGGGAAGACAACGCATACAGAATGAACAGCTATATGCAGATGGGGTACGGGTTCGGGGTACCGATGTTCTGGAATTCGCGGATAGTAGGCGGAGTTAACATTATCGGTATAGACAACAGCTATTATCAGTTTGAAGACTGGCAGATCTGGCGTCTTAAGCGCGAGGCGGAAAAAGGGCTGCCAATGGTCCTTGCGATCCACTCTCCCCTGTTTGAGGACAGTCTTTACAAAGAGCATAACAGAAGACGTCCCGGACAATGCACATATTTAGCGGGCTGCGACGAAGAGCATCTGCTTTCTTACAGTGAATTCAGAGCCGTTCAGCAGCGTCCTACAGAAGCGACGATGCGCGCCATTGAATATATAAAAAGCGAACCTCTTATACGCGTTATCCTTGCAGGGCATCTGCATTTCGGCTATATAAGCAATCTAACCGGTTCGCTCGTTCAGATAGTGACGGGCGGGGCATATGAGGGGATTGCCCGGGAAGTTACGCTGGAATGACGACAACGGCGCGATCAACGATCAATTACAGAAAATACAGCAAAAAATATCCAATAATCAGAAAGGGATTATTATTATGAAATTTCCAAAACAATTTATCTGCGCAACGGAAGAATATTCAACATATCACAAGTTCGTTCCTGCGCCATATTTCAGAAAGGTTTTTAAAGCGTCTGACAACAACTGTGCACTGCGTGTAACGGGACTCGGTTTTTACCGTGTATGGATAAACGGAAACGAGATCACAAAGGGTCTGCTCGCGCCGTACATATCCAATCCCGATCATATCGTATATTTTGATGACTATGATCTTGCACCGTATATAAGAATAAACGAGAAAAACGTTGTCGGTTTTCAGCTAGGAAACGGTATGCAGAACGCTCCCGGAGGCATTATCTGGGATTTTGACAAAGCAACGTTTCGCGGCGCGCCGAAGTTTGCTTTCATGCTTAAAACAGGTGAAAAATACATCGTTTCGGACAGCAGCGTAAAAACCGCTCCGTCTCCGCTTTATTTTGACGATCTTCGCGCCGGCGCAAGATATGACGCACGCAACGAGATCGACGGCTGGAATCTTCCGGAATTCGATGACACAGGCTGGAAAAACGCGACGCCCTGTTCCGCTCCGCTCGGTGAATTCCGCATATGCGAGGCAGATCCCGTAATTCCCACGGGAGTTGAGCTGAAAGCGAAAACGATCCGTCCTGCTCGCCTTTGCGACTATACTCCGAGAGGCGACGTAGAGAAAATGAGCGTTCCCGAAGACGCAGAAGACGGCCGCGAGGGTTATCTTTATGACTTTGGGCAGAACAATGCGGGAACAGTCCGTCTGAAAATAAACGGACGCAAAGGACAACGTGTTGTTTTGCAGTTCAGCGAGCTTCTGAAAGACGGTAACGTTGACTATAACAACATCAACTTCTATCCGGACGGATTTTCGCAGCGCGACGTTTATATCTGCAAAGGCGGAAACGAGGAATTCGAACCGCCGTTTACATATCACGGATTCCGTTACTGCCTTGTGATGGGCATAGACGAAGCTCAGGCGACCGAAGAGCTTCTGACATATATCGTATGCACGTCTGCGCCTCAGACTGTGGGAAGCTTTTGCTGCTCGGATGAGACGGCAAACACGCTTTATGAGATGTGCGACGCTTCCGACCGCTCTAATTTTTATTATTTCCCGACAGACTGCCCGCACCGCGAGAAAAACGGATGGACCGGAGACGCCGCACTTTCGGCAGAGCATATGCTGATGACAATGAAGATCGGCACGAGCTCCCGAGAATGGCTCAGAAATATCCGCGCCGCTCAGAAGGACAGCGGAATGATCCCGGGAATCATACCCACATTCAACTGGGGCTATCAGTGGGGCAACGGACCTGCATGGGACGCCGCTCTTATGTTTATACCCTATTTTTCATATCGATATACGGGAGACATAAAGATACTTGAAGAAAACAG
>JAEEGH010007184.1_pt1 | contig 26933 bp, 16 predicted proteins | sample 9134181 | NCBI WGS metagenome assembly JAEEGH01 (sample SAMN16246544, study PRJNA631951) | gut metagenome | biome: gut microbiome; feature: rumen; material: DP-attached | host: Bos | place: Iran: Karaj | collected 2018-10 | reverse complement strand
GGCCATGCGGATTTTGGCGGCGAGGTTGAGCGTGTCTTAAAGATGGTAAACGGCGTTATCCTTGTTGTTGATGCTTTTGACGGTCCCATGCCCCAGACACGTTTCGTGCTTACAAAGGCTATGGAGCTTAAGCTTCCCGTAATTGTGTGTGTAAACAAGATTGACCGTCCCGAAGCACGTCCCACAGAAGTTGTTGACGAAGTGCTTGAATTATTCCTCGAACTTGATGCTACGGATGAGCAGCTTGACTGTCCTTTCGTGTTTGCTTCAGCTAAGGGCGGATTTGCTTCCCTTGATGCAAACGTTAAGGGCACAGACATGGCTCCTTTGTTTGATACAATCATTAACTACATCCCCTGCCCCGAAGGCGATCCCGATGCAGGCACTCAGCTTTTGATTTCCACCATCGACTACAACGAATATGTAGGAAGAATCGGTGTAGGTAAGGTTGATAACGGTAAAGTGTTTGTTAACCAGGAAGTTGTAATCGTTAACCACCACGAGCCCGATAAGCAGAAGAAAGTTAAGATTTCCAAGCTTTACGAATTTGACGGACTTAAGAAGGTTGAAGTTAAAGAAGCTTCAATCGGAAGTATCGTAGCTATTTCAGGTATTGCAGACATTAAGATTGGTGATACCCTTTGCTCCGTTGATGCTCCCAATCCCATTCCTTTCCAGAAGATTTCAGAGCCCACAATTTCAATGGACTTTATCGTAAACGACTCTCCTTTGGCAGGTTTGGAAGGAAAGTTTGTTACATCAAGACATCTTCGCGACAGATTATTCAGAGAGTTAAATACAGACGTTTCTTTAAGAGTTGAAGAAACCGATTCCACAGACCGCTTTAAAGTATCCGGTCGTGGAGAATTGCATCTTTCAGTATTAATCGAAAACATGCGCCGTGAAGGATTTGAATTTGCGGTAAGTAAAGCAGAAGTTCTTTATAAAAAGGACGAAAAGGGAAAGACCTTAGAGCCCATGGAAATTGCTTACGTAGATGTACCTGAAGAATATTCGGGAACAGTTATCGAAAAGCTTTCACAAAGAAAAGGTGAGCTAAAAGAAATGGGCCACGCAAGCGGCGGATTTACAAGACTTATCTTCTCCATTCCTTCAAGAGGTCTTATCGGTTACAGAGGCGACTTCCTTACAGACACAAAGGGTAACGGTATTTTAAATACAATCTTTGACGGTTACGGCCCTTACAAGGGAGACATCGCTTACAGAAGCCAGGGTTCACTTATCGCATTTGAAAACGGTGAAGCGGTAACCTACGGACTTTTCAATGCTCAGGAAAGAGGAACATTATTTATCGGACCCGGCGAAAAAGTTTACAGCGGTATGGTTATCGGTCAGACCGGTAAATCAGAAGACGTTGAAGTAAACGTATGTAAAAAGAAACAGCTTACCAATACCCGTTCTTCTTCAGCGGATGAAGCTTTAAGACTCTCACCCCCGAGAATCCTTTCTTTGGAGCAGGCTTTAGACTTCATCGATACAGACGAGCTTTTGGAAGTTACACCTACAAAGCTTAGAATCAGAAAGAAGATACTTGATTCTCTTATGAGAAAGAGATCAGGATTTAAAAAGAATCAGTAATTTGAATCAAATATAAAAGGCAGGATGCATTTCGCATCTTGCCTTTTTTGCTTATTCGCTAAGTTTTTCTTCGTACTTTTCAACGGGCATCGGCTTTGCGTAGTAGAAACCTTGAATCACATCACAGCCTCTTTCTGTTAAGAAGTCTGCCTGGTCTTTTGTTTCAACACCCTCTGCTACAATCTTAAGTTTAAGCGCTTTTGCCATATCAACCATGTAAGCGATGATGTTGTTTCCTCTATCAACGTTTGTTCCGCCTCGTAAGAATCCCATATCGAGCTTAAGCACATCAAGAGGGATATCTTTTAAGGAGTTTAGTGAAGAATAACCGCTTCCAAAGTCATCCATTGCAATCTTGTATCCTAAGTTTCTAATCTTTGTAACACGGTCAACGATTTCATCCTGGTTCTTCATATAAGCACTTTCCGTTATTTCAAAGTAGATGTTGTTTTTATTTATAGGATACTTTTTTGTAAGTACTGCTATTGTATCAACGATATCGTCTGACTCTAAACTTACTCTTGATACGTTTACCGATACAGGCACATGAAGAATGTCACTCTTTTCCCACTCGCTTACAAGCTTAAAGACACTCTCCCAAATGTATTTATCAAGGGTTTTGATAAAGCCGTTCTTTTCAAATACGGGAATGAAAACGCCGGGAGATACAATGCTTCCGTCAGGCTTAAGCCAGCGGCTTAACGCTTCTGCTCCCACAACTCTACCTGTCTTATGGTCAAACTGAGGTTGCATGAAGACAACAAACTGTCCGTCTTCCATTGCGCTTCTCATGTTAAGAGTTATGTCCGTTTCAGCCTTCATTTCATTTCTCATTTCATCTGTAAATTCGACGAAAGTATTATGAGTTCTGTCTGTTGCCATGTCGGCAGCATACGTACAAAGGTTAGTGACGCTTCCGATATCCATGGTGTTATCGGTAATATTGTAATAACCATAACGAATGGTTACGGGGAAATAAATTCCTAAATGCCTTACATCAACGGTTTCAAAGCTTTTGTAAGAAGCAATAAAGTCAGGATCGTTTTCAAGTAAAACTGCAAAGACACCGCCACCAAATCTTGCAACTATGCCCTTTCCGTCTATGAAGTTATTTACTTCCTTTGCAATGTAACAAAGAACCTTATCTCCTGCTTCGGAACCATATAAGTCGTTTACGCTTTTAAGTCTGTTTACGTTACCAACCATTACAATATAGTTTTTATCAGGATTATCTCTAAGGATTTCAGCCGCATATTTTCTAAAGCCTAAGCTATTGTAAATGCCTGTCATTCTGTCCTTTAAGGCAGCAAAGCGCAAGTCATCGTTCATATAGTAAACGCAGTCCTGAACACGGGCATACCCGTTTGCAATGGCTGTTGCCATATCCCTGCAGCTTCTGTATCCGCAAGACTCGCAGTTAATATTTTGCTTAACCTTTGTGTCTTTATGCATGGAAAGAAAGATGTCTTGAATGGCATCTTCAGGCACTATGTAAGGCTGTCTGTATCTGTCATGGAAGATTCGCATGTAATCTTGAATATCAAGGTCTGCGTATCTCTTTTGAGCCCTTTCATAATACTTTTTAGGCGAGTTTACAAAGGGTGTGTTTCTGTAACAATTCTCTCTTATAATTTCATATGCCTTAATTATTGTGGAAGGATTACTCTCTCTTTTTCTTATTCCGTTTCCGCCCACGCATCCTTCATAACAAGACATGATGCTTAAAGCTATAGGGTGAATTTCTCTTCCTGAAGCGCTGAAATTTTCAAGGCGTTTAATGATTTCTTCCGAAAGGCCGTTATAAAAATCGGTAACTTCACTCCTATCAAAGAAAAGTGCAATCATATCAAGGAAACCGCTCATGTATGAGGCAAGATTGCCTACTCCCGTTGATTTTAAATCGGCCTTTGCTCTTTCCTGCGGAAGGTTATCGATTTTTATTTTCTTTGAAAGACTCTTAAAGGTCACACTGTAGGTTACTTCAGCCCCGTTATCGTTGGACCTTATTTCATCTGCCTGTGTAAGGCAAGGGCTAATATATGCAAGCTTTGAATCGTCTTTTAAAACATTTTTTACATAAATTGCCGTACATAGAGACGGAGACTGAACAGGAATCATTAAGGGAAGTAAGCCCGGATGAGCATTTTCCGCAAAGTTAACAACGGCAGCGCAACTGTTAATGATAAACTCCTTGCATCTTCCGTTTTCATTCATATGTTCTTTTATGTATTTTGCATGGAAATAGGCAGAAATCTCCGCGCCAAAAGCCACGTCGTAAATCTTGTTTACTCCGGCTTTTTTAAGATATGCCAAAATTGCGGAAGCCTTGTTTTCATAGATTAGATAAAATGTTGGGTCTATTAAAACAGAGATTTTCTCTCCATTGTTTAAATCTTCAAAGAAAGCATCGGAGTCGTCTCTAAAGTCCCTTGCATGGTGATTGCAGGCAGTTACGCAAAGTCCGCATTCAATGCACTTTTGAGACACTTCTACCCTGGCATGGCCTTCATCTGCCACGGAGATGTTTGCCCCAAGCACAGGGCACACACTTATGCACTTGTTACAGCCCACGCAATTTTTTGCCGTAAAGACTGTTCCTTGGTTAAATCTGCTCATATATTACCTATTCAAAAGAAACTACTACGCTTGTATCATTAAAATGTTCGAAGTTAATCTGTTCCCCAAAGCCGGACATTCCTATGTAATTACCGTATTCTTTATTGGCCTTTTCACAAAAAGAATTCTCGACTCCGAGCTTTTCGGTTCTTTTGCATTTTACATAGCACTGAATTACCAGCGAAAATGAAGGGTTCGGAATCTCTTTTTTAATGTTTTCAGCAGTTTCTTTCCACACTTTCTCAATGTCATCAAGCTCTAAAAGCACCATCTTTGTGCGGTTATACACTCTTGCAAAGCAGGTGATGCTTTTATCGGGCATTATTTTGTCTACGTCTGTTATGTAGATATCCTTACCGGTAATCCTTCCGAAGGGATGATCGTGAATCACATCGGGAAGCTTGTCGGGGGGAATGTTTAGCATCATAGCAATGGCATCTGTTGCAGGGACGTCATCAATGGCATACACTCTTCTTTCGTCGCAATCCACGTCTGTTGCCATGCAGTAATGCTTTGTGGGCTTAAATATGTTTTCTTTGTATGTAACGATTTTTCCGCCAAGATTTTTAATAAACACAAATACGGATGCATTGTTATATACTTCTCCGTCCAAAGAAACATAATTCTTTGCATCGGTGTTCTCTCCCCCTGCGGTACCTCCAACGACCTGAATCTTTCTTCTTTCAAGCACATACCTGAAGGTATCCTGCACCAGTTCTTCGCACATGCCGTGAGCCGTTGAAAACTGAATACAAATTAAATCCTTAAAATCCTTAAACTTAGAAAGAGCGTTTTCTATACTGTTTGCGTAATGCATGGGATAGTGGTCTATTTCAAACAATGTGCCGCAGGAAATCTCGATTCCGTCATATACGGCCAAAGCCTCCAGCGCATAGTTACTGTTTCCTGCAGAAGAAAAAGAAACATAGGTGGTGGCACCTATGCAAGTGGCCTTTTTGTAGCTTTTTCTAAAATTTTTGCTAAAAAAAACAAAACCTTTAGCAGGAGAAAAAAAGATAATGAGCTTAGGCACACCAAAGCTGTCTATCTTTTCTTTAACTTCCTTAAAGGCTTTGTCTTGATCTTGTTCTTCGCTGTAAGCCACAATATTTTTAATCATCGGACGCTCCTTAATAGTAATATTAAGTTACCACCATAATCTTATCCGATAATTAATTCTTGGCTATTTTTCAAGGTATTTAACGATTTTCTTTTTAAGAATTTCAAACTGAACGGGCTTTGATATATAGTCGTTCATTCCGCTTTCCAAAAAGATTTCGTCTGCTCCCTTCATAACATTTGCAGAGCATGCCACAATGGGAACCGTTTTATTCCACTCTACTTCCGATGCACGTATCTTTTCGGCAGTCTCAGCTCCGTCCATATCGGGCATCATGTGGTCCATAAATATAAGGTCGTATTTCTTTTCAAGAGACATGTTGTAAGCATCTATGCCTGAAAAACAAGTATCGGGCACAATGTCAAACTGCTTTAAAAATGCCGCCAGCACTTTAACGTTAACCTTATTATCATCAACAACCAAAACTCTTGCTCCGGGATACTTAGGAACAGGTTCGTCCTGAGCCTTTTTTTCGGTCTTTGCCGAATTTTCAGCTCCGTACAAATAGAAGGTCTCGTACTTGTTTACATCGATTACGCTTCTTTGAACGCCCTTTGCAAGGGGTTCATTTTCTATAACGTTTACAGGAATCTGGAATGAGAATACGCTTCCCTTTCCGTATTCACTGGTAACACCGTAAGTTCCGTCCATCTGCTTTAAAAGCTCTGCTGAAATTGCAAGGCCAAGTCCCGTTCCCACGATACGACGGTTTTTCTTCATATCCACCTGACTGAAGGGCTTAAAGAGCTTGTCCATATCTTCATAAGAAATTCCGCTTCCCGTATCTTCAACAGATCCTTTTAAGATTATGGAGTGTTCATCAGTTACTTCGTAATCAAGGTTAAAAGAAATATGTCCGGTTCTTGTAAACTTTTCAGCATTTCCGAGGAAGTTAATCATTATCTGTCTGATTCTGATTCCGTCCGCAAACAAAACAGAAGGAATATTAGGGTTAACATCCACGAAGAATTTAAGGGGTTTATCCCCTATACGCATATTAATAACGTTTACTACTGCGTTTATTAATTCTATAGTTGAAAACTCAGAAGGAATAACGTCAAGCTTTCCTGACTCTGCCTTTGAAAGGTCCAAAGTTTCACAGATGATGTCTAAAAGCATCTTACCCGATGACCTGATCTGCGAAATATATTCTTTAATCTTTGGAGTCTCAAATTCTCTCTCCGCAAGCTCTGCCATACCTATAATCGCATTTAAAGGAGTCCTTATTTCATGGCTCATGTTGGCTAAGAATGCGCTCTTTGCCTCATTGGCGTTTTCAGCTTCATCCTTTAGCTCAATCATCTTATTCATCTGATCTTGCATAAGAGTAACATCGTCTATGATGATAAGGAAACCGATTTGTTTTCTTCTTTCCAAAATGGGCTTTGCCAAGGATGTATAGTATTTTCCGTTTACCTCAAATACATCGGAACGGCCGAAAGTACAAAGCTGCATGGGAAGGTCGTCCATAGTGTGGCCCGCTTCCCAGTCCCTTAACTGTGGAAAAATAAAGTTTGCGGATGCATTGGATGTTAAGTAATGTCTGTCTGTATCCGCCACAATAACGCCCTCATCCAAGTCTCTGTAAAGGCTTGTGTAAGCGCGGTTTTCAACATTGACCATCTTTCCGTGTGTAAGTGAAAAAGTGAGGAAAACTGTTGTAATTGATATAAATAAAGAAGTGGGGTTATATCCTTGTGAAATTCCCGTGTAATACATAACGAGGGAAATTACGGGAGTGATGCCCATAATAAGGATAATGATTAAACGCATCTTTTCAGAATGCTTTGTGACCGTCCTGAGTTTTTGAATAACCGTAGCCAAAGAAAGGCCGATAAGCATGCCCTGAAAACAAATAAACGCGATATTTCCGGGCCCTACGATGAATCTTAAATGGAAGCCGTATCCTGTATTATTCCATTCAACGCCTCTGTAAAAAAGATTTGTATCAAAGCCAAGCATAATAAGGAAAAAGATAATGGCATCAAGAGTGCTTATAACATACCAAAGCTTGGATGGCATTTTGATGCTACAATACTCTCCTACAAACATGGCAAACATCGTACACAAAAATACAAGACCAAGATACTCAACACTCTTGGCTAAAAGCGCAACCGATATAAGCCTTGCCGTCATTTCCGCAAAATAACCAAAGGCATAAAGTCCGGAACAGACAGCTGCCATAATAAGAAATCTTGCGTCTACGCCGAGTCTAAAATGGATCAGGCAAAACAAGCTGTATAATGATAATGCGACCGCTACTACCTGCAATACAACTACAAATGTGTACATATGCTTCTACATCTCCTTTTGGAAGATTTGCATGGTAAAAGTATTACTAAATCATTTTATCTGTAAATTATATCACATATCAATTAATCGCCCAATACCATCTTCGCAATATCAGCCGATTGCTTTGCATCCTTGGAATAAAAATCTGCACCTATCTGCATTGCAAACTCTTCGGTAAGCACTGCTCCTCCCACCATTACCTTACAATCAAGGCCTGCATCTCTTAAAGCCTTAATGGTCTGTTCCATGGAAGAAACCGTAGTGGTCATAAGGGCAGATAAGCCCACAAGCTTTACTTTATGCTCTCTTGCGGCTTCAACCACTCTCTCGATTGGTACATCTTTTCCTAAATCAATTACAGTAAATCCATAGTTTTCAAGGATGGTCTTAACTATGTTCTTTCCTATGTCGTGAACATCTCCCTTGACGGTTGCAAGAACAATTTTTCCTTTAGAAATGGTCTCTTTGTTGTTCTTTGCCATGTGTTCTTTTATTACGGCAAATCCCGATTCTGCTGCCTGAGCGCTTGATAATAACTGGGGTAAGAAAATGGTTCCCTTTTCAAACAAAGCTCCCACTTCATCAAGTGCGGGAATCAGGTCTTCGTTTACAACATCCAAAGCGTCCTTTGTTTCAAGAAGCTCTTTAACCTTCCTTGCGGTTAAGTCTCCAAGACCTTTTTTAATCAAATCCTTTATGGAAGCTTCGGATGATTTGGTTTCTTCTTTTACAGCTACGGTATCTGCGTATCTTTCAACGTAGATTGTAGCGGACTTATCGATATTGGCTAACACATGATAGGCATTTACAGCGCCCATCATTGCGGCATTATTTGGATTAATAATGGGAAGATCAAGGCCTGCCTGCATTGCAAGTGTTAAGAAAGTTGTGTTTATAAACTCTCTTCTTGGAAGTCCGAAGGAAATGTTTGATACACCAAGGACCGTATGAACTCCGTATCTAGCCTTTACTTCTCGGATTGCGTCAAGGGTTTCTTTTACCTCTTTTTGCTGAACGGAAGCAGTTAAGGTTAAGCAGTCAATGTAAATATCCTTTGTTTCGATTCCGTAGTAATGGCACCTGTCAACGATTCTTCCCGCTATTTCAACACGCTTTTTAGCTTCGGAAGGAATGCCGTCTTTATCCATGGTAAGGCCTATTACGGCAGCTCCGTACTTTGCGGCAATGGGAAGAATCTTATCAAGGACTTCGGGCTCACCGTTAACGGAGTTAACCAAGGCTTTACCGTTATATATTCTTAATGCTTTTTCAATTACATTTGCATCGGATGAGTCTATCTGCAAGGGAAGGTCAACAACAGTCTGAAGCTCTTTTACCACTTCAACCATCAAAGACTGTTCATCAATCTTAGGAAGACCTACGTTTACATCAAGGATTTCGGCGTTTGCCTCCGCCTGCTCCATTGCCTGGTTCTTTACATAGTCGATATCGTGATTTAATAAGGCTTCTTTAAATACCTTTTTACCTGTGGGGTTAATTCTTTCTCCCACCACGTGAACTCTTGTTACATCAACAAAAGCTCTTCCGCTTGAAAGATAGGATTTGTTGTTTTTTTCAGGTCGACTTGGCTTATAGTCTTTAGCTTCTTTTGCCAAAGCCTTGATAAACTCAGGGTCCGTACCGCAGCATCCGCCCACCATGGAGACTCCCATTTCCATAAATGGAACCATCTCTTTTGCAAACTCATCGGCAGTCATATCGTATCCGCCTGTTTTAGGGTCGGGAAGGCCTGCGTTTGGCTTAACAATTAAAGGTAAATCAGAAACCTCTCTCATCCTTTTAACAAAAGGAAGAAGCTCTTTTGGGCCCAAAGAACAGTTAACGCCGATTGCATCTACCTTTAATGCGGATAAGGTGATGGCCATCGCTTCCACCAAGGTTCCGTTAAAGGTTCGACCGTTAGGTTCAAAGGTCATGGTGACTAAAATGGGAAGGTCGGAGTTTTCTTTTGCAGCCAAAACTCCCGCCTTAACTTCAAGTAAGTCGGTTTGTGTCTCAAACACCAATAAATCGGCACCTGCGTTCTTTCCTGCGATAATCATTTCTTTGTACATATCGTATGCAGAATCGAATTTAAGGTTTCCGAAAGGCTCCAAGATATCACCGATTGTACCCATATCAAGGGCAACCAGGGCGCCATACTTTGAAGCTACTTCTTTAGCGTTCTTTACTCCTGCCGTAACAATTTCTTCTACCGAATATTTGGAAGTCTTACACTTATAAGCGTTTGCGCTGAAGGTATTTGAATATATGATATTAGATCCTACTTTTAAGTAGGATTCGTGAATTTCCTTAATTAAGTCAGGATGTGTGATGTTTAGTTCTTCCGGGATATGTCCCATGGGAGCTTTTCTTTTTACAAGCTCAGTGCCCATGGCTCCGTCCAAAATAAGAATCTTGTCAAAAAAGTCCATTATTCCTCCATAAGACCCGCAATGGCAGTAACGCTTTTAAGCGGATTCATTAAGTTATTCTCGTTTAGCCTTACCCCTGCTATTTTTTCTGTGTTTAAAAGCCTTATGAAATCTCTCTGGCTTTCTAAGGGGAGGTCGCCATACCCGGGGCTAAAACGGGTGGTAGTTTTCTTTCCAAGCTCCTTTTCGACCTCAAGCTGTAGGTTGTCGCATGCCTTTTCTATTGCGGCAATACCGCAGGCATTTAAACATACTCCAAGTGTTGGGTCTTTAATCATCTGTTTTTCAACTTCTCTGTCAAAATCTATTCCTATGGTAACACAAAAAAGAATCGCCTCGTTAAGGCCTTTTAAAAGCTTTTTAAGGCTTTCGCCGTAAAGCACACAATCGGCCTCTTCCAAGGTAATTCCTTCTTTAGATTCGCGTATTGAATAAAGCTTCCAAACCTGTCTTACATTTATAATCTTATTACAGATATTAAAGGCAGCTTCAAGCTTTTTTTCCACTACGTCCGTTATTTCGCTTCCGCGATACCCTAAGTATCTAAGCACTTCTTTTCTGTCTGAATCATCAAGTTTAACTGTCATTATAATTTGTTGGCGCTTGCAAATAAACTTTGCGTAGCGTTTGTAATGTATTTTGCAACTTCTACGTTATTCATCATATAAAGGTGAACTCCGCGAACGTCGTTTGCCACAAGGTCTGTGATCTGGTCAACGGTATACGACATTCCCGCCTGATACAAAGCTTCCGGTGAGCTTGAGTATTTACTTATGATTCTTGCAAACTTTGTGGGAATGGATGCTCCGCACATTGCAACGGTTCTTTCTATCTGAGACTGCTTAACTATAGGCATAACACCTGCCGCAATAGGGACATTGATGCCTGCCTTTTCAACCTTTTCTCTGAAGGCATAAAATACTTCGTTATCAAAGAAAAGCTGAGTGGTAAGATGAGTTACCCCTGCATCAACCTTTTTCTTTAGGTTTTCAATATCTTTATCAAGGTTTTCTGCATCGGGATGACATTCAGGATAACAAGCACCCGCCACATTAAAGAAAGGGTCGTATTCTTTTATAAACTTTACAAGCTCATCCGCATGAGAAAATGCCATCTTTTCGCTTCCATCCTGAGGCATATCTCCTCTTAAGGCAAGAATATTCTGAACTCCGGAGGCTTTTAAATTATCCAAAACTTCCTTAATTTCTTCCTTATCTGCACCAACGCAGGTTAAGTGACTTAAGGGCTCAATCCCATATTCTTTTTTAATTAAAGAAGCTATTTCCGCAGTTTTTTCTTTTTGCTGCTTGCTGCCCCCTGCTCCGTAGGTAACGGATATGTAGTCAACATCGATTCCTCTTAAACCGTAAAGGGTGTTATAAACCGTCTCAAGGGCGCTTGTTTTCTTTGGAGGGAAAACTTCCATTGAGTAAACGGTTCTTTTGTTTTCATATAATTTGGCAATGTTCATTTATCTATATTCCTAAAATATTTGTAGCTACCGCAAAATACACGATAAGTGAAAGTGCATCGACGATTGTGGTGATGAAGGGGCTAGCCATAACAGCCGGGTCAAATCCTAAGCGCTTAGCCACCATAGGAAGTGAACAGCCCACAAGCTTTGCCACAAAGATGGCAACAATAAGTGTGATGCAAACAACAAAAGCGATTGTAACTCCCACTCTGTCAAAGAAAATAAGCTTTAAAAAGTTACAAGCCGCAAGGGTGACACCGCAAAGGAAAGCCACTCTTATTTCTTTCCAGCATACTTTGAAAAAGTCTTTAAAAGCGATTTCTTCAAGGGAAAGTCCACGAATTACGGTAACGCTTGCCTGTCCGCCGGCATTACCGCCTGTATCCATAAGCATTGGTATAAAGAAACTAAGTGCCGGAATGGCGCCAAGTGCTTCTTCGAAGTTTTTCATGATGCTTCCCGTAAATGTAGCGGAAACCATCAAGAGTAACAGCCAGGGAATACGCTTCTTCCAAGTCTCAAAGACGCTTGTCTTCATATAAGGCTTGTCGGAAGGCACGATAGCGGCCATCTTTTCAATATCTTCCGTTGTTTCTTCTTCCATGATATCCACGATATCATCGACGGTGATAATACCCACAAGGCGGTTTTCATTATCAACAACGGGCATTGCGGTAAAGTCGTATTTCTTAAACTGCTTGGCAACGTCTTCCTGGTCCATAAGAGTGTTGACGGAAACCACGTTTGTTTCCATTATTTCTCCCACGGTTTTATCTGGATCTGCCAAGAGTAAACCTCTTAAAGTAAGAATACCAAGAAGGGTTCTTGATTTATCCAAAACGTACAAATTGTTGATGGTTTCGGAGTCTCTTCCCACTTTTCGCACACGCTCCAAAGCCTGTGCTACGGTAAGGTTTTCTTTTAAATCTACAAACTCGACAGTCATGATACTGCCGGCTGATGAATCGGGGTAACGAAGAAGGTGATTGATGTCGCGCCTTGTGTCAGCACTTGCGGATGCAAGTATTCTTCTAACGACGTTTGCAGGCATTTCTTCAAATAAGTCTGCAGCATCGTCGGCCATCATGTTGTTAACGATGTTTGCGGCATCACGTTCCGACAAGGAAGTAATGATCATCTGCTGATGTTCTACTTCAAGATATGCAAATACGTCGGCTGCCTTATCTTTTGGCAAAATTCTGAAGACTTTGATCATGTCTTCTTCCGGGATTTCTTCCAGCACCTGAGCGATATCTGCATCATATAATTCGATGAGCTTCTGTCTTAAGCGTGTGTATTGCTTGGTCTCTAATAATTCCTTGATTTCTTCCATAGCAATTTCTCCTTTAAAGATGTAGTTTTATTATTCTGTCCCGCTCGGGGATTGGTACTGTCTGAAGATATATGACCTGACATAATAAAACCACCACCTTTCATAAAGAGAATGCTTAAAATACAACAAAAAAACTTCTTAATAAATATAGAATACTCAGGTTTTCATGTCAATAAAATAAGCGTCTGAAATTTTAGAAAAATCCATCTTTGAATTGGTCAAAGAAACTAGGTCCGACTTAACTTTTTCAACATCGTTAAAATCGACTCTTATATACATGCAAACGTTGTTTGCATAGTAGATATTGTTTAGGGTAATTTCTTCTTTTTCTATATAACGTTTTATGATTTCTGCGTTTTTATAATCCGCCTCGATTTTAATTTCTGCGCCGTATCGCATTGTGCCGATTTTTGAGTTTTTAAGGCCAAGAGATGCCGCTTCCACATACATTCTGGCTAAAGGCCCCGCTCCTAAAAGAGTGCCCCCAAAGTACCTTGTTACCACAATACAAACGTCCGTCACTTTGGCTTCTTTTATCACATTAAAAATAGGAAGGCCTGCCGTCTGCTGAGGCTCTCCGTCGTCTGAATACTTTACTTTATCGCTGTTTTTTCCGATTACGTAGGCGTAACAGTTGTGGCGCGCATCGTAATATTCTTTTTTTATGGAATTAACAAAAGAAACCGCTTCATCTTCACTTTTAACCGGGGCTACGTGGGCGATAAAACGAGACTTCTTTAACTCAGTCTCACCGCTTCCCCCTTCAACGCAAACTTTATATGCTTCATTCATGTTTTTATTATAATGCATTGCTTACGAATTTGTGAAGATTTGCTTAAGCGACTTCTTTTTTTAAGCCCTATTTGGTATAATGCATTAGTTAGTTGTAGTGTGCAATTTAATAATAATTACTTCTGTTTAAAGGAGAGAATATATGAACTATGGTAGGCGGGGCATTAAGGCTCGTCAGGCGGCCTTAAATGCAAGAGGTCCGAAATGGTCGCGCAAGTTTCTTTTGATATTTATAGAAGCTGCGTGCATAGCAATACTTGCCGTAGGCGTTATGTGTGCGGCGCTCGGAATCGGCTTGTTTAAGGGAATCTTATCAAGCGCTCCCGATATTTCAAAAATAAACGTTACTCCCACAAAGCTTGCTTCTTTTGTGTATGACGCGGAAGGCAATGAAATCGGAAAGCTTGTTGCGGAGAGTTCAAACCGTATCATTATAAGCAGTGAAGACATTCCTCAGAATATGAAGGATGCTTTTGTGGCCCTTGAAGACGAACGTTTTTATCAGCATAACGGTATCGACATTCAGTCAATTATTCGTGCGGCTGTATATGCCATTCAGCACGGAAGAATGGGACAAGGTGGTAGTACCATCACCCAGCAGCTTATAAAGAATAACGTATTTGAAGGCTGGGCTACCGAGAAAAACAGCATGGAAAAGATAAGGCGTAAGATTCAGGAACAGTACTTGGCGGTTCAGCTTGAAAAGACTACCGATAAGGACGCCATTCTTACAACCTACTTAAACACCATCAACTGCGGACAAAATACTTTGGGTGTGCAGGCCGCAAGTTTAAGATATTTCGGAAAAGATTGTAAAGACTTAACCCTTTCCGAATGTGCGGTTATCGCTCCTATCACACAGGCGCCCACAAAGTATAACCCCATCATTCACCCGGACAACAACAGAGGCCGTGCGGAAGATACTTTAAATAAGATGCTAGAGCAAGGCTACATTACCAAAGAAGAATACGACGAAGCCTGGAACGACGATGTTTATGCAAGAATTCAGTCTAACAACGAATTAAAAGGCGAGCAGGCTTCAGTTAACTCTTACTTTGTTGATGCTGTAACAGAAAAGCTTGAAGAAGACCTTTTGGCTTTAGGATATACAGAGGATCAGACATACGCGTTAATGTACAGTGGCGGTTTAAGAATTCAGTCAACCATGGATCCCGAAATTCAAAGAATCTGTGATGAAGAATTTGCAAATCCCGAAAACTACTTTGGTATCGACAAATGGTATCTTGATTACAGACTTACCGTTCAGAAGGCAGACGGAACCATTGTAAATCACAGTTCCGAAATGTTTAGAACATACTTTAGGAAAAACAGGTCGGCTTCTTTTAACATGCTATACACAGCACAGGAAGATGCATATGCCGACTGTGAAGAATACCAGGCAGCTGTTATGGAAGAAGGGGACGAAATCGTTGGTGAACCTTTTATCCACCTTACCATTCAGCCTCAGATTTCATTTACCGTTGCCGATCAGGCGACAGGCCAGATTAAGGCTATGATTGGTGGACGAGGAGAAAAGGAAGGAAACAGAACCCTTAACCGTGCCACTCAGTCAATGCGTCAGCCAGGTTCCTGCTTTAAGGTTCTTGCGGCATTTGGTCCCGCTATTGATGCTAAAGGCATGAGCCTTGCGACAGTTTTCAACGATGCTCCCTTTAACTACATCGACGGAACACCTGTTGCAAACTGGTATAAAGACGGTTACAGAGGACTTCAGTCTATCCGTAAAGGTATTGAGCAGTCCCTTAACATCGTAGCCGTAAAGACGATTACACAGATTACTCCCGCTTTGGGATTTAACTACTTACAGAACTTAGGCTTCACCACTTTGGAAGAAGCAAAGCCCATTGGCGACAGAATCTTTACAGATATCGGTCAGCCCCTTGCTTTGGGCGGTATCACAAACGGTGTAAAGAACTTTGAACTTAATGCAGCTTACGCTTGTATAGCAAATCAGGGCGTATACATTGAGCCTACTCTCTACACCATGGTTACCGATGCGGACGGAAATGTTATTATCGATAACACAAACCCCGATTCAAGAAGAGTGTTCTCCGAACAGACCAGTTTTCTTCTTACAAGCGCCATGACAGACTGTGTACGCTTTGGTACAGGTACTAATGCAAGATTTGCCGGAATGTCAATTGCCGGTAAGACAGGTACCACATCAGATGAACGTGACGTTTGGTTTGCAGGTTTCACACCTTACTACACAGGAACCTGTTGGGTCGGATTTGATAATAACGAAGTAATGAATTCAAAGGAACAAAGAGCGGTTCAGGTAATGTTCTCAAAGGTTATGTCAAGGGTTCACGAAGACCTTACGGATCCCGGATTCCCTGTTCCCGAAGGAATTGTGAGAGTGCCTGTTTGTTCACAGTCAGGTAAGCTCCCCACTCCCGGACTTTGTGATGCTTGCATAGTAAGCGAGTACTTCACTCCCGACTCTGTTCCTACAGAATATTGTGATGTTCACATTCAGGGTCAGATTTGTGCTTACGATAATTTAAGAGCATGTCCCGGATGTCCCTTCTGTTATGAAGGTGTAACCACCACTCTTCCTCCCGAAGATCCTTCACTTTGGCAGGGCTCAAACGTACTTGCCACAGAGTTAGATCCTCTCGGAGCCGGTGCACAAAATGCCGCAAACAACGGCTTCTGTCACCACAATGAACAGTTCTTTATGCAGGAAGGCTGGGAAGGCCGGGTGGAAGCAGAAAGAGCCGAACTTGATGCAAGAAACGCAGCCGCTCAGGCAGCATGGGAAGCAGCCCAGGCCGCCGCAGCCGGTCAATAAAGTTAACACAAAAAGGCCTGTGCAATTAATGCACAGGCCTTTATTAATCTTAATCTACTTACTGTCTTTCAAGAAGTTCCTTATATTCAGCGCTTGAAAGTTCTTTATACATTCCGCATTCAGGGCAGCAAATGCCGCGCTTCTTTGTAACAGAAATAATGGGAATAAAGAAAAGTGTAAACTTAAACTTTTCTTTTGCCAAAACCTTTTCTGTATTGTATCCGCAGTTGGGACATACCGAATATCCTAAGGTTCTCTCTGTCTTAACATCATTTTTAGATCCCCAGATAATAAACATTATTCGATTCCTCCTTCTGCTCTGTTGCTTTGAGCAATTCCTCTAAGTCTTTCAAGTACGGTATCATACTCAGCGTTGTTTCTTCTCATTGACCATGAGCCGTAATAAACTTTTGAGTCCTTTGTGATTACCTTAATCCACTTGTAATTGTAATCGTAAACATTGTTGTGAATGTTTGTATAGTAAGCATTCACGATATCGGAAGTAGGAATCACTCCTCCTTCTCTTCCGCCAAAAATAACTTCACGGTCTGTAATTATAGTGTTTACTTCTCTGTACTCTTTGGCTGATCCGTTTTCAAGTGCGGCCATGATTCTCTGCTTTTCTGTTTCATCGGTCATCTTCTTTAAAACTCTTTTAGCAGATCCAAATCCTCTTCCCTTGCTGATTTCAAGAAGTCCGATAATAAGCATCAATAATGCCGCAATCCACAAGAAAAAGCCAATCGCCGTTGCGTCAACCATCAAAAAGAAGCCAACAACAAAAGCCGCCAAAGCGCCCCATAAGAGCCCTTTACCTTTAGAATTTTTCATCCTCTTCACCTCTTTGTTATAAACGTAGTTTTAATAACGACATCCTCTAATATACTCCTCTAAAAAGAATTGTCAATGAAATATCCGATTGTACTGAAATACAAACAATTTCATCCCATTTTTCATTGACAATCCTTCACTCACTATGCTATCATATCATTCGTGTCCGAGAGGATATGATGCTGATGTGGCTCAGTCGGTAGAGCGTCGCCTTGGTAAGGCGGAGGTCACGGGTCCGATTCCCGTCATCAGCTGCAAATAAAAAAAGGTATGAACTTAAAGGTTCATACCTTTTTTATTTGCAATTGTATGACATGGCCGAGGAGCCGTCCACGGGGACGATTTCCGCGAAGGCATGAGCCATGCAAAGACGTAAGTTTAAAGGCTTGGCGGGAGCTTGCTCACGGCCAAGGCTTTTGACTTGCGGATTTATAGGGCGAAGCCCGCGACTCGTAGGCTGCTCTTTAGCCTACGAGCCGGCACGGGTCATTGCCATCTACCAATACACCTGTAATACACTTCATTTACCGCTTCAATATAACAAACAAAAGAAGGATGCGAATGGTCATATGGCCTTTGTAGATACATATTCTTCTTATCAAGATATGTCTGTCTAACCAATTGCCAATAATCTGCATGAGGCTTTAGTGTTGCTTCTTTTTCCCAGAGCCTCTCCGAGTTCCGAACCGTATTCCAATAATACCGATCAAACCAGACATTACCGGTTTTATCATGAATCAGCCTTTGAAGCCTTCCATAAGAATCATACTTCACAATACACACATCAATGTGAAACGGGGTTTTATTGCCTTTATTGAATACTCTCTGTTCTGTGGTAAGTGCAGAAGTAGAATCTTCGCAGTCGCCCCAACCATTATTTGCAAGAACCTCATTAAAAGCCTTTTGCGCATCGGTCTTTAAAGCCCGTTCATCGCCCAATTCATCTGCGTTGACAATTAATAGGTTAAAGTCATAATCGACGCCTTCTTGAGCGTTCTTCGTCATCATATTGCGGCCTTTACTGCCTACAACATTCATTTTCGCTTCAATGCCATAGTTTTTAAGGTTCTGGACCAATTGATTAACTATGTCCGCGCACACACTATAGGAACGCTTTAAATAATCTTTGTCTTCTACCCAATGGTACATAAAACTATCCTTTCCTGTCCCAGTCCTGCCAAATAGTGTTATGCCACTAAATCATTGTAGAATACCACCGCAATAACAATAATGCAAGCCCCACAAAAAGGCCCGCATTAACTGCGGGCCGACTTTAAAAATGTGTGTTCAGATACTTCTTAATTTTGTTAATTGATGCTCTAACAAACGAGTCCCTAAAGTCTGCGTAACAAAGATCAGATTCGCAAAGCAAATCTTTTCTCTTGCCATAATCTCGAATTACAGACATAACTCCATACTCACTATCTGAAAAAAGTCAGAAATAGAAAACACGCCTTCATGAACAACCGCGTGTCTTATTATTCTAATATATGCATCCAGCGGATGTAAATCTGCATAGGGAATTTGCGCTTCTTTTTCGCCATTGTATGCAGCCACAGTAGTAATTAATTTTTTTAATCTATCCCTATCCTCATCTACAAGATTGTCTTTAAAAAAAGAATTTGCAGCACTCTTGTCACCACTGAGATAGAATAATCCTTCTATAGACGCTCTATAGCAAAGAATTCTTAGCGCATCGCACTGTGGACGTATTTTTTTCTAAATCATCAGCAAAGCTAACCCATCTTTCTGTGATATTCATCATTAATCTGGGCACACAGTCGATTTCATCATTTTTGAAGACTTCCTCAAAAAATTTAAGTTCTTCATCTTCGTTCTGAAAATATCTTGAATAAAAAGCCATTTCTTTATCGTAATAACTACCAACAAAATTGACCTTTTTAAAAAGAGCATTCTCCATATGTCCCCCTCACTTCGTAACCCTATAATCAATTATTGCTCAATCCATTCCTTAACCTGTTTAATACACTCTTGCAAATCATCTCGGATTTGATAAACCCAAAAGCGTTTTACGTCCCATCCAAGTTCAAATAATCTCTGATTTCTCAATTGATCTCTATAACACAATTCACCATTCCAGTCTCTATGGTACATTTCTCCATCGACTTCTATATCAAGTTTTCTATCTCCATTAACTATTGCAAGGTCAAGCTTATATTTATCAACAGGATATTGTGGAATGGTCTTAATACCTTGATCAAACAGAGCAGTATAGAAATACCTTTCCCAATCTGAGACTTGATCCCCATTTGCAACCTTAGGATACTGCCTTTCGTATACAAATGTTTCTGGAATTTCTTCTCGTTTTCCCTGCTCTGTTCTGAGTTTGTTAACATGTTGTACAAAATGCTCCATATAAGGAACAGTACATTTTGCGCAATATCCAATATCACCCACGACAATAAGAACTGCACGAGCACGCGTAATAGCTACATTAAACAGATTTCCTGTCTTTTTGAGGAAAGTAAGCGCACCGTCCGCAGTTCCATGAGAAATAACCGGAGAGAAGAATATTACGTCCTTTTCATCTCCTTGGAACTTATGGACAGTATCTATTAAAAAGTCATTTTTCGCCAGTGTAGCTTTTAACTCCTCATCCTGATTAATAACTTTTTCTATTTGTTCGACTTGCGCTCTAAAAGGCGTAACTACTCCGATCGAGCCCTCGTACTCATTGGCAACAGCCAACCTTCTCAATTCTTCGGCTATTTTCTTGGCCTCAGAATCATTGTAAGCCCCACCGGATGACGGACGAACTGTCTCTCCAACTGTCTCAATCCACCGTATTCCCGGCTCAATATTTCTGGGGCAGTTCAACTTGCTGTAGTTTGTAGCCACACGCAACTTGCCATCATAAAATTCAGCATTAGAGAATTCTATAATATCTCCAAAACTTCTATGGTGGTCTCTTAGGCTAATAATCTGGTCAGGATCTGAGATGCTGCTAGCCATAGCATACAACGAATTAGCCGAATAAGACCAACCGGCGCTTACACCATATTTCTGAATCAAACCTAAGTCTTGCGCGTTAGATATTGTGCTTATATGACTTAACTGCTTAGGGTCACCAATAATAACCGCTCTTCTTGCCCGGTATAGCATAGGCAATACAGAAGCTATGTCGCACTGACTCGCTTCATCTATAACTACCAAATCAAATATTCCCGGTTCGAATGGTATTCTTCCTTTGGCAGAAAGAGAAGTAACCGCCCAGCAGGGAAGAAACTCCGTCATCTTCTTCTGAAGCGAATTAAACTTTTTTCTAATGTCAGGGAACTCAGCTAACGTGCCATTACCAATCAGTTTCATTGTTGAAACGAACTCATTCATGTCCTTACGGCAAGAAACATCCATTTTTAACGGTCTTGTTATTAGCCACTTTTCCCACAGCTTTTCAGCCACGGTGGCCAATTCTTTTTTTACCAGAAGAAGTTCACGATCTATTTTTTCAAAGGGGCGAATGGCCTCCAAGGATTTTAACGCATCTTTGTATTCGCATATGCTCCTGATTTCAAAAATCATTTTTCCGGCTTCTTCGCAGATGTTCTTGTGAGAGTCAGAATCAATTGATTCGGCATTACTACTTGTAACATTGCGCCCATATTTTACGAAGTGTGCCTTTAGATTTTCGAATCGACCTTCAAGTTCCTCCGTCTTCTTTCCGCCTATGGCAAACCAAAAGATTTTTCCAAATAAAGAATTCTTGCTTCTGCTCCACTCCTCATAAGTGCTTGAATAACTCTTTAAATCCGCTTCGCAGCTGTTTGCGTCTTCAACGGAAAGCGTATTAATCCACTTCTCCCACCTGTCTCTAAACTGACACATCTTCTGTTCAGCATGGTCTGCACTATTCCGAACTTTGATAGCTGAGTCCTTCTCTTTTTTGAGTTCTTTAAACAAAGAGACCTTTTCCTGATATGAGGCATAGGACATATTGTACTCTTGCTGGTCATTTACATCAGGCGAACTGGAAAGCAAATCCTCAATCAATTCTGCAAGGTGCGGAGCGTTATTATCTCCACCTATTCTTAGCATTATGGGACGCTTTCCTAATGCGTTCACACGCGTTTCGACAACATCTACTGCCTTGTTGTTCTTGCTTGTGAAAAGAACATTCTTGCCTTCCCACGCAGAATTAACAACAATATTTGTAACAACCTGTGACTTTCCAGTTCCAGGCGGTCCTGTGACAATCGTCAATTTGTCACTCATAGCCTGTCTTACAGCGCTCTCTTGTTCTGAATTCATAGGCAACACTTCCAGCAACGGAATGTCTCCGCCGCTTTCTGTTTCTTTGCGTATTGACTCACTATGAATCCAATCATACAAGGCCGTATTTTTATATGACTCCTCGTTAAGCTGAGCCAGATGTAACAATTCTGACTCTAAACCCAATGTATATGGCGATTTCTCAGTGACAACAAAAATGGCCCTGTTATAAATGCCTTCTTCAGACAAGTCATAAACTCGCGGCTCCATCACTATTTTTGAAGGATCAAGTGGCTCTTTCCATTGCCAGTCTCTGATATCTTGAAGTCGTGCCACAATGTCTTCCAATTCTAAATCGTCATCCGCAACATTAAGACCTAAATCATTCTCCAATTCAATCAGCTCATAGACTTGGCTATTTATGTCCTTAGCTGAATACTTTTTGATTACCTCCATATTTACATGTGGAGTAGACGACACACTGATTGCTCCGCCAGATATCTCTACCGGAAACAAAAATACAGGAGCAATCATCAAAAAATCCTTACCAGTTTTCTTTGAAAAAAATTTTTCAATAAGAACTGGATAACCCACATGCGCTACAAGGTTTTTCCCAGACGAAACTTTTGCAACTAAACTATCCACATTGGCCGTAGTGCCATCTATATTGACACTGGGCAATTCAACATAATTCAGCGAAAACTGAGATTGTAAAAAAGTAGAAATGCCATTATTTTCTTCCAAACTAAGGCAATTCAAATAGTATCTACAAACGTCCGACAAAGCCTTATCACAATCTTTTTTTTCAACGGTTTCCAATTTGTTTTCTTTTTGGGCGTTCGGATACCACTTATAAGCACTATCAGAATGACAATAATCCTTTAAAACACCATAAAGGACCGAATTGACTTCCGTCTTTTCACGTCCCAATGTTTTAGCTATGTCTTTAGCCTTTATTCCCGGATTATTTGTGACTATTTCTAAGATTTGCTTGGCAAATTCATTCATAATTACAAACTCCCTTGCTTACACGGTTTTCTTCCGTAATAGCATGCATGTAATTAGTATACGCCCCTTTTTGTAGAGAAGTCTACACAAAGTAAATCTCAAGCATTGATTAATGTATATAAAGCGCGGCTACCCTATTGGGGGTAGCCGCATCAATATGTTTATAAATTATTATACAGATAGTAAATAGGGTAAGTTTTATAAAAATCTCGCTCTTCTTTCGTAAGCAAATCAAAAAAGGCTTTCGCTTTACTCTTATCTCCCAATAAAGTGTATTTCCCGAATGATAGTACCTTGTCAGTGTCCTTAACACTGTTAAGCTGATTTACATCCTCATCGTCTAAGCCCTCTTTACGTTTCTTTACCTGAAGAATATTTATCAAATGGTAATCTCTCGAAAGGTAACACTCAATCTTACTCATCAGGTATTCAGCCAACTCCAAAAACCTCTTATCTCCGCATAAATCATATGCATTAATCAACGTCAAGAGTCCAAAATTGTTCAATGCGTTAGCACTTTTTTCATTCAAATCGCTATAATCGATTTGTTTTCTGAGTTCTTCAAAATCATACTTGTACAAATTACTCAGTTTATCCGCTCCATAATAGATAAACAGTGGCACTCGGCTTCCCTTTCCATTGTTTTCTTCGCCTGGTAGATAAATATGAAATTTGTTTGTATAAATGCCGTCTACTAATTCGATGTTTTCATCATTTCGTACCACAAGAAGTGGATAAACCTTCTCTCCCATTTGCCAATAGTACTTCGAAAGCCTATCCTTGAATTGAAAATTATCTTCGCCCTTTACTATTCGAATCAATTTGCATAGTTGAGCGGTTTCCTTTTCAGTCAATTTCTTGAATCTTGCGCTGGTATCAAAGCTTATCATCTCACAAACATCGAATAAATCAGAGAAAAATGCAATCTTACCCAATTGTTCCTCGGTAGGTTTCAGATTATCTATCGGAATTGTCACTCCATCTGATGTAAACGCACCCGTTTGCACCAATTTCATTAAAAACTTGGCATCATTACCCAGTTCTCTAATTGATGACTGAGGAGTAAATAAAAATGTGCCTTCAGTCGCATTAAAAGTAAGATTAGGGCTAAACTCTAAAATATGAGTCCCCGCCGAATCTTCTGTATGATAAAACGAATTATAAAAAACAGTATCACTAATTGCGATTTTTCGCTCAATGCTATCAGTTAATGCCAACTTAACACAGTTATCAATCCATTCTATCGGACGCGCATACTGGTCACCTTTCATTTTTCCATAAAGGCAAATGTCTCCAGTACCAAATCTTTTCAACACATCGGATGGATTCTTGCTCCCATAAACCGATAAATCTACAACCTCTAGTTTATTGAAGTCTGTAAGACGGATTCTATTCTTTACAAGTTCATTATTTACGCTTCCCTGAACATCAGCCTCCCGGAAAAACTGTTTCGCAATAGCATTCAACTTTTCAGCCTTCTTTTCTAATCGCGAAAACGGAATGCTAATAGTTCCAACTTTTTCTTTTCCTCGCTTTTCCTTCCTTGCCTCAGCCTGCTCGATGTAACTTGCCAATTTAGAAGGGTATAATGAAGCATAAAAAATGCTTGATTGGTTGCCACAAATGAATATTTGAAAGTACAAAACTCCCCTGTCAGTTGCATAGACTTTTAAATCATCGACCTCAACAGGATAAGTGATTCGCTGTTTATTAATATATTCTCGCTTTTTATCATCATGGCCTTTTACCTGGACTAATACTTTTCCTTCAAAGTTTTCTTTCGTTTGGCATCCGTTATCCTTTTTATACAGTGAAAAATAGCCATCCCAGGACATTTCTTTGTCAGTCTCATTTAGTAAATGTCCCATTGTATTATGTTTATCAACAAGCACTCTAAGAGCATCTATTGCTCTTTGTTCAGTTTTAGATGTCGATGGTTTCATTTTTCCCAGCCCCTATCTCACGTGTCTTTGAAAAACATTATCAAATAATCTGCTAATACATTTTATACTAAGACTTAAACAACTTTTTATCTTTTGCCGCCACCCATTCTTTTAACAGGAATCCACAAAAGTACGGAAATGTGCATATATTGTTATCGAGTCCAATATTATTAAGCGACAGTTTTATTCCCCACTTGATGTCTGAGTACTTATCATTATAGATGAGATTTCTCATAGACTGGGATCTTCCTTTACGGGCCTTAACCTCCAGTGGAATTAGATTTTCTGTATCCCTTATAAAGAAGTCTTCTTCAAGCGTGCCATCTTCTCGCTTGTAATAGTACAAGCCATATCCCTGTTTGTATAAAGCCTCTCCAACTATGCTTTCGTATATTGCGCCTTTGTATACTCCCAGATTTTTATTTGCCCGTAAATCCTCCTGCGATTCATCATCTAACATAGCCGTAAGAAGACCCGTATCACCAAAATAAAGCTTAAACTTCGTATCGTCATAATTTCCCTTAAGAGGGAGTTCTGGGAAATTCAGACAATAGCATTTCTTTATAATTCCGGCATCTACCAGCCAATCAACACAGGCGCCATAATCATGGAACCTTGCGCCTGAGGCCACCTTTGAGATTTGGAACTTCTTGTTATCTTTTGCCAATTGAATAGGAACCGAATCAAATACTCTCGCGATACGTACTTGGTCTACTCCAGCCGCGTACTTTTTAATATCCTCGCGATATGCATTGATAATCTGTTTCTGAAGTTCTTGTGTGCCGGAAAAAGAATTTGTTTCAAAATATCTTGTAACCACCTCAGGCATTCCACCCAAAATGACATAGTCCAAAAACAATGACGTCATCGTATCCATAGTGACATCATTTAAGGCTTTTCCTTCAACCATATGTGAAAGTAAATCCTTTTTCAGCGAGTCATCATAACCTCTTGCCCACAGAAACTCTTCAAAGTCCATTGAGTACATCTCATAGTCTTCTTTATATCCTACGCTAACGCTCTCAATCTGCTTATAATTTATTCCCAACAACGAACCGCTGCATATAACATCAAAGCGCCCATCCTGAGCGAAAAATTTCAAAGAAGTTGCTATATCCGGATATGCCTGTACTTCATCAAAAAACAAGAGCGTTTTTCCCGGCACAAACGAAAAGCCCGGTTCAATCCGTGATATATTCTTCACTATTTCGTCAGCGCCATATCCGTCCTCAAGAATCTTTTTAAACTTCGGGCTTTCTATAAAGTTTATTTCTATGACATTCTCGTAATGCTTTGCCGCAAACACTCTGATTGATTTAGTCTTTCCAATCTGACGCGCTCCCTTAATAATCAGTGGCTTTTTATTTTTATCACTGAACCAGTTATCAAGGTATGCATCTATCTTTCTTTTTAAGTAGTCCATTCAGAACTCCTTCCCTAGTTTGTTTATACTAAAATTATATTGTCACTCCCAACCAGTGTCAACATTTTTAGAGCCATTCGCCCCTTTTTTTTAACATTTTTAGAGCCTTTTTCCATGCTTTATCAACATTTTTAGAGCCATTATGCTCTGCTTTTTAACATTTTAAGACATTTTTTGAGAAAAAATTGAGAAAAAAAGGAAGCAGCTGCCTCCTACAACAACTCCTCCTTTCGTTTAATTTCTCAGCATTTTGCGCTATTTCGCCGGTTCTTCAACTAAGAATCCCGATTTTGTGCCATTTTGAAGCCGGTTTTCTTCGTTTCCGATTCCCGCCATCAGCTGCTTAGCAACAAAAGAATGGCCTTGTGCTTGCACAAAGGCCATTTTTTATTGCTAAGGAATTGATTACGGATGGAGATGAGGACCCGCGACGAAGTAGGCCGCAGGCCTACGAGCCCGCATGGCTCATGCCAGAGACTTTACCTTTGCAGATACCTTACATATATCATTTTCTCTTTAAAATATTCATCTTATTACATTTCATACTTTATTAACCGCCTACTCAATCTATCACGTCATTCTGAAACCTCGACAAATGCTCGAAAGGCAGAATCAATCTTCCCCTGTAGAGGCCGCAGCCGTCATTTATAAGGCTGTTGTTGATGGCCCCGAACATGTTCACGTCGACCTTCGAAAGATCAAGTTGCTGTAACAACATTCCCCGCTCAAAAGCCTCGTCAAAATATATACATTCGCCCACGGGAATGTTGTCCCTTCGCGCCCGCTCCTCCTGCTGGTGCTTTTCGTACCCCAAGTGATTCGAAGGCCCTATCTCGGCGTAATCGTCCATTTCTTTTGTCCTAAGCTGCACTTCCACGTAGCTTCTCGACTCGTTATCATAAAGCGTTATGTGTAGCGACTTATAGCCGTTTCCGCCGGGATTCAAAATGTAATCCTTGAAATACGGCTGCACCGCTTCATCCAGCAATTCCGAATAAGCCCCGTGGTCAAAAGAAGACACC
>JAEEGH010007179.1_pt1 | contig 26947 bp, 16 predicted proteins | sample 9134181 | NCBI WGS metagenome assembly JAEEGH01 (sample SAMN16246544, study PRJNA631951) | gut metagenome | biome: gut microbiome; feature: rumen; material: DP-attached | host: Bos | place: Iran: Karaj | collected 2018-10 | reverse complement strand
CCTGGGACTTGCACAACGCCCGTACAGGACGCATAGTGCATCATGGCGGTCCTGCCGAATCCGACAACGTACGAGGTATGGCAGCTGCACTCTCCACATCGTATCGAGGCTATCAGTTCTGGTCGTCGGACGACCGTCAGCCACGCTCAGCAATTTCCGGTAATACGGTCATTAACAAGTCATGCTCGGTCAACTATCGAATCTACTGGGACGGCACCTACGTTGACCAGTTGTTCGACGGAAACAATCCTAGTGGCAGTACCGAAGCAACCCCCTACATTCAGAAATGGAACGGTTCGAGTTTTACCAATGTCATCAGTTTCAACTCTGCCACCTATAACTACGGACAGAGCTGCAACACCACGAAGTCAACTCCTTGCTTGCAAGCCGACATCTTAGGCGACTGGCGCGAGGAACTGATTCTCTGGAACAAGAACGACCCATCGGAAATCAACATCTACACCACTTGGACGGCTACCAACTATGCCGTACCTACACTGATGCACGACCACGTCTATCGCATGGGCATAGCCTGGCAGAACACGGCCTATAACCAGCCCCCTCATCTGGGCTACTTCCTGCCCGACTACATCAACGGCAAACTGCCCAACAGCATCAATCAGACAGTAGCACCCACGAACCAGACCACTCAGACCTACGACCTGCAAGGCCGTCGCACAAATGGTCTGAAGAAAGGGCTGAACATCATGAGAGTGCGCACCGACAAGGGCGTTGAGACTCGGAAAGTGATTTACTGAAACAAAAATTAAACTACGATGAAAATGAAACCTGTATTTTTTACATTAGTCGCCCTTGCCGCAACATCGGTACAGGCACAGAACACCTCCGTAGCCCAGATGGAAAAGCTGGATCGCGGCGTGGTGGCTCTGAATTCGTCAACGGGTAGCGGCAACTTCGTCAGCTGGCGTTTCTTCGGTACTGATGACGAGGAACAGACCACTTTCGACCTGATGCGTGGCAACTCCGTAGTGGCGCGCAACCTCTATGCCACCAATTATAAGGATGCTGGCGGAAATGCCACCTCCACCTACCGTGTCATCACAAAGGTTAATGGTGAGCCCGTTGACACTTCGAAAGCGGTCACCGCTTGGGGCGATGTGTATAAGACCCTGCAGCTCGACCGTCCTGCGGCAGGAGCGAATGGTGGTACTTACGAGCCTAACGACATGAGTGTGGGCGACGTGGATGGCGACGGCGAATATGAACTGTTCATGAAATGGTATCCTTCGAATGCAAAAGACAACTCGCAGGGCGGCATCACCGACAATACCATCATTGACTGCTATAAAATGGACGGCACTAAGCTGTGGCGCATCGACCTGGGACGCAACATTCGCTCAGGCGCTCACTACACACAGTATATGGTCTATGACTTCGACGGTGACGGAAAAGCTGAACTGATGTGCAAGACCGGCCCTGGCTCATTAGACAGCAAGGGTAACTACGTGAACAGCGTGGCTACTGATGCTTCCATCAAATCGGTGAGTGGCACTGCGCTCTATCGAAGTTCAGATGGGCGCATCACTGGCGGACAGGAATGGCTGACGGTGTTCAACGGTGCTACAGGCGAAGCCATCCATACCATCTTCTATAATCCTAACCGTAACATGACCTATGGCGGTGCTGCCGACGGTTCAGTAAACTGGGGCGTGGGTGGAAAGAATGACACTGGATCGTATGGAAACCGTGGCGAACGCTATCTGGCAGCTGTGGCACACCTTGGGGGACCCGACCAGAACCCCAGCGGCATCTTCTGCCGTGGCTACTATGACTACGCTTTCATCTGGGCTGTCGACTTCGATGGTACTCACCTGAAGCAGAGATGGTTCTCCTCTCACAAGTCGAAGACTTCATATACTGTGACAACCTATGATGCTAATGGAGGTAGCACATCGAAGACCTACAGTGGCTGCAAGTCCACCTTCACTCCTGCCAGTGGAGAGAAAGCAGGCGGCAGTGGAACGATGTACGGCAATGGCAATCATAACATGTCAATCGCTGATGTAGATGGCGATGGCTGCGATGAAATCATCTGGGGCTCAGCCGGACTGAACAACGACGGCACACTGCTCTATGGCACTGGCTTCGGTCATGGCGACGCCATTCATCTGGCTGACCACTGTCCTGACCGTCCTGGATTGGAAGTGTTCCAGATTCACGAAGAGAAAGGTACATACGCATGGGATTTGCATGATGCGGCTACTGGCGAGATTCTGCTGAAAGGCGGCCCCGACGGTGTGGATAACGGTCGAGGAATAGCAGGACAGTTTGATGCAAACATTCGCGGCTCGCTGTTCTGGTCATCCAGCGACGGATCGGCCCGCAGCGCCGCTACAGGCATTGCAGAGTCAACGAACCACGGTTCTTCAAACTTCCGTGTCTATTGGGACGGCGACCTGCAGGAAGAGCTGTTCGACGGTGGAAAGATTGACAAATGGAATGGCAACGGCACCTCACGCATCTATCTGAACGGAAAGAACCTCTATGACTACAACGCTTCCAGCACCTGCAACGGCTCAAAATCGACACCGAACCTTCAGGCCGACATCTTAGGCGACTGGCGCGAAGAAATCATCTTGTGGTCGTCGAGCGACTATACTACGATCAACATCTTCACTTCTAACACAGAGACCGTCTATCGCATGCCCACACTGATGCACGACCACACCTATCGCATGGGCATAGCATGGCAGAATACGGCATACAACCAGCCACCTCACCTGGGCTACTACCTGCCCGATGCCATGATGCCGCTGTTTCTGAACAAAGACTATAAGGAGATACATGCTACTGTGGGCGATTCGGTGAAGTTCGAGACAAAGGTGCGCTATGCCAAGAGCTGCTTGTTTGTAGCATCTATCCTGCCCGACGGCACGAAAAAGAGCTACAACGTTCCTACCGGCTTCGTGCGTCCTTCCTATAACAGCAGTCAGAAAATGCTGACGCTGAAGGGTGTTCCGAGTGAAGCCGGTACGTTCAAGTTTGCTTTCAAGATGACAGGATTGGGCGGTGCCGTCGTGGAAGACACTATTGCTGTCATTGCCACTGCTTCTACAGGCATCGAAGAGTTGCAGAACAACACGATGACAACTGGCAACGGCTCAAAAGCCCTCATCTATGATGCTTCAGGCCGTATGATGCCCCAACAGCATGTCAGCAACCTGCCCAAAGGACTCTATATCATTCGTGAGGGCAACAGAACCAGGAAAATCCTTGTAAGTAAATAGTCCCCCGATTCTCCACCTACGGGAGAACTGAAGAAAGGTTATCTACTATGCATCAACCGACCGTCGCCCGTCACACCGGCGGCGGTCATTTTTATGCGTGTCTGTTTGCTGTTATTAAAGAATGTAGCAGTAAAATGCCCGTTTTCATCGGTCACTGCATTCGGATTCCAATAGAGCGTACGGCGGTAGTCTGTAGGTTCAGAGGGCTGCTGTGTGCTATAGTCGGGCTGATAGAAAGCCTCAGCAGAGTTGATACCATGAAACACCAAATGACGATCACGGAAGGTGGGCTGTATGCCGTCATCGGGAATAAGCACCAGGTCAACTGTGGCGTCGGCTGAGGTGACACCTTCAACCATAGTAGAATCCTCATTACGTGGCTCATAGTCACTAAAGACCCGAATGTCGTACAGACGTTTCAACTTGAGTCGTTCTTTATACCACTGTGGTGTGCGGTGAGCACGGAAGAGTCCTGCTGCCTCCGTTGTTGTTCCAAGCGAATATGGTGAATAGTTCCTATAGTAAGTATGCCCCTCCAACCGTCCGTCAACATTGAACATGCGATGTCGGTTCATATTACCATATAGATAACGGCACACCTGCACAGGGAAAAGACGCATATCAAGTTTGCCATACGACAAACCACGATCTGTCAGGTCATTATACATCTCGTAGGCATCGACCACAAATGCCGGTTTCTTCCAGTCGATGGCACGTTTACCACGGCGCTTTCCTTTCACCGTCACATTTCCCAACTCATGCACGTCATTCTCCATAGAAAGTTCTGAGAGTGTATCAATCATCAACTCAACATCTATGTCGGGCTGATGATTCTCATAATAACCGTATGGATGGGTGAACATGGGGAAAAAGAGTTCACGCTTCACATAGAAGTCGGGGAAAGCATCTTCATTCAATTCTTTCGCATCTTGGCGTGAAGCCATGTTTTTCTTGATGGAATCACTCTCTTTGTAGGCTTTCATCTTCAAGTAGCCATCACCGTAGAAAGGCGGTACATTGAAACGGAAATGTCCCCTCTTTGTTTTCTGTATGGACCCGACTACCTGTGTGCCAATACTTATCTCAGCTTCCACCAGCACATCGCGTTTCAGCGTTCCGCCATATAAACGCAAGCCTGCCGTAATTTCGTTCATTCCACCATATTCAATGTTGCCCATGTCAGTATTCTCAGCCATCAGACCGATGTCTTCTGTCGTGCTCAGCGTCTCACTTTCTTCTGGTTCATCGGCAAACGGATCAGCAGCTGCAACATTTTCATCGGGGGGCTTCACCCCCACCTGTCCCACACCAGTAACCCAGTTGGGAATCTCGTCAACCTCAACTTCATTAATGGAAATCATCTTATGAACAGTTCCCTCTACCGTGATTCCTTTCTCAGGCTGATAGCGCATAGAACGCGTGGTATCTGCCAGTTCCAGCCACTTATACTTACGCCAGCCTTGTACTTGCATCAGCAAGTCCAAGTGTCGGCGATGCTGCTCATCATCTTTTGCAAAATAATAGGCTGGACGTGCGATGAAACCGCGCAAATCGCTCGATAATAGCAAATCAGTCATGATATTTCCATCATCATAAGAAGGTTCATCCGTATAGGTATCACGAATGGAGAGCGAGAAAGTAACGGGACCTTCCACCTGTTCGCACTGCACTGGAACCTCGATTTGTTCATAAGGATTATAAACTTTCTTCGGATCAATCGTTGTTGTAATCGTATGACCATCTTGGTCGTGATGATTCACAAAGAACAAGCGATCAGCCAAGACCTGCCCGTCACTATCGAATACTGTTACATTATTCACACCTGTTGGAAGCGAAGAAAACGGCAGTTTTACCGATGAATTTACCGATGGAATGGCCTCAAAATGTTGCAACACACCACGGCAAAGAACTGAAACGGCATATTCCTTTTCTTGTGGCAATCCAGCTGTAGCAATCGTCAAGATGCTATCTTGTAATTGCAAAGCCACTCCTTTCTTTTCTGCTTTTGGCAGATTGAAATCATAGTTCTTACCCCGATAAGTGAAGTGAGCCTTCAAACGAGTGTTGCCAGGCGTGACAACAAACGAACCACGTCCCATATACTCGGTTTTGATGTCCATAGAAACGCCATCTCCTGTCAGAGTTCCCTTCAGATTGATGGATTCACCCAACTGGTTCACCACATCAAACGCTACGTTGTTTTCCACACCTGCCAACAGATGCCCCCCTTCGGGATAGAATGTCACGATCAAATCGTCCTTTTTTGGCTTAGCGATTCGCTGCTTAGGCCGCTGATACATACGCCGGGCATCGTAGTCACCCGCTTTCTCAGGCTTACTATAAATGGGGAATACGCGTGAGTAGAGCCCATCCCAGAGGCGATAGAAGTCGGCTGCCATTTGCTTATTAAAGAAAGCCCACTTATCAGTAGTGCTGTAGTGATGGTGATACACATTAAAGTTAAGCATCCAGCGCGTATAAGCCCGTAGCTCATAATAGCCAGAATAAAGTGAGTCTTTCAATTCGAACTGCCCACAAGTGAAGCCTTTCGGGTTGACCACAATCGTTTGCCGCTCAACAAGCAATCCGTCAGGCGACAACAACTCTACATAAAGCAAACGGCTCATGTTCGTAGGCTGCAGATTACCAGCCTGTACGACATAAGCCTTATACCATAGCGTATCACCCACGAAATAGCATTGATTATCGGTATGAATATACACTTTCTCCTGAAGTTGTGATACAGACGATTGTTCCAATGCCTGCCGAATATCATCCAGATTGCCCGCCCTCAGGTTCTGACTTGTTAGCGCAATCATCAACAGAAATAGAATACTACGCATAATTCAGATATATTAAAGGTAAAAAAGCGCCCCTCGGTTCAGGAGCGCTTCAGTTTGAACGAAGTCTCAATGCTCTTCAGTTCTTCCACGAACAACTTGTCAACTTTTAGCCGCTGCTCTATAGCCGTGCAACTGTGAATCACTGTCGAATGATCACGCCCTCCAATAAGCTGACCGATACGTGAAGTTGGCATCTTAGTGAACTTCTGTGCCAGATACATTGAAATCTGACGTGCCAACACATAGTCGCGCTTACGGCTCTTGCTATAGATATTCTGCTGTGTGACGTTGTAATGCTGGCATACCGTTTCGAGGATATCATCGATGGTCAGCGGATGATTGTCCACCTTCACTGCACGCTTAATAACGCGTTCAGCCAGCCGCATATCTATATTAGAATTGTAAACAATACTATAAGCCATCAGAGAATTGACCACTCCTTCCAGATCGCGAACGCTGCCATTGGCATACTGAGCAATATACTCTATCACGTCAGCAGGAATCTTCAGTCCGTCACGACGGCACTTCGACCGCAAGATGTCAATGCACAATTGTACATTGGGCTTCTCCAGTTCAGCAATCAGACCGCAGGAGAAACGTGTCAGCATACGATCCTTCAACCAGTCCAAGTCAACAGGAGGACGGTCACTAACAAGAATGATCTGTTTGCCCAAACGGAACAAGTGGTCAAAAATATAGAAGAACGTAGCTACCGTTTTCTCTGCAGTAGCCCACTCCTGCACATCGTCAACAATGAGCACGTCAATAGTCTGATAGAAATTGATGAAGTCATTGACTGAATTCTGGCGCTGTGCATCTGTGTACTGTACTTGGAACAGTCTTGCTGAGACGTAGAGTACGCGCTTTTGCGGGTACATCTTCTTAATCTGCACACCAATAGCAGTTGCCAGGTGTGTCTTACCGCATCCGGAAGGTCCAAAGATAAAGAAAGGATTGAAGGCAGACTTTCCTGGATATTCAGCAATGGAGAGTCCGATGGTACGAGGCAGTTTATTCGAATCGCCCTCAATAAAGTTTTCAAACGTCTTTCTGGGGTCCAGTTGCGGATTCAAATCTTGCGGTACTGCTGCATCGAGCACAGTAGGAGTCTTGTTTGCACGTGTAGCAGCCTGCGGTCCTTCTATGTCAGCCGGTCTATCGCTCTCCACATCCTGTGTCAGGTTGTGCGACTTGTCCGTCATCACTCTGTACGTGAGCACGACATTAGCTTTGAAGCTCTGCGTCAGTGCCCATCCCATGAGCTGTACGAACTGCTGTTCCAGATACTCATATACATAAGGGCTCGGCACCTGCACCAACAGGGTCGCTGTTGCCTCGTCGTATTTCTCGAATACGAGCGGCTCGAACCATGTTTTGAAGATCTGCTCTGTGACGTTCTGTCTGATTAATCTAAGGCAGTTGTCCCAAAGCGCCTTATGACTTTGTTGCATCTGGCGTTATTAACTTAAAATAAGATTTTGAATTTCAGGTTTGCAGTACGCTATTCTTGCGATTGCAGTTGCAAAGTTCGCTATTTTTTTTGGATCATCCAAATTGTTCAATATAGGCAATTGTGTTTACAAAATTCATAACTTACTTATTTTTGGGTGATTAGAATGTTTCACGATTCTTTTTCGTTTTTACCCTATTGTATAATTAATCTCGTCTGAAAATCAGCAAGTTAGCAATATTTTTGATTGGCTAACTTGCTGATATTTATTTAGACAAAATCAAAATTACTTATCTTTTTTACCAAAAACAGAAAAGTGAATATAGCGTTTTGGATGCTCTCTGAAGTCTATCATCAGTTTATCGGCATCGCTCATTGTAGCATTCAGGTTGTTATAGAGCTGTGGGTCGTGCATAAGCAGCCCCAGCGTACCTTCTTTACTGTTCAGTGCATCAGTCATTTGCTGCACATTTGTAAGAGTCTGGTTCACCTTATTCATTGTAGCAGCTACGTCGATACTGTTCAGCTGCTGCGTAAAGCCTTCGGTATTGGTAAGCACTCCATCAGCTTTGGTGAGCAACTGAGGCAGCTGTCCATTGAGCGTGGTTGAGAGTTGATTAAGCTGTCGGGTTGTTGCATTCAGATTCACAGTAATGGTTTCAATGTTCTGCAAACTGTTAGCCAATGCGGGGCTTGCCAACAGAGCATTCACACTCGCCAGGATGGAGTCCAGTTTGGGCAACATCTTCTCTATCTGTGGTACCATCTCGCCCACCTTGCTCATCATGCCTTGCTGCATACCGCCCAAGATGGTATCGCCTTTTGAAAGCAGATCGATAGGGTTCTCACCCAACTTCAACTGCAGCTGCACATTTCCCAGCAGGTCTTTTGCAATCTCAGCCCGGGTTCCTCTCGGCAGTTTCATACGCGGGTCAACAGCAATCGTTGCCACGATGTTTGACTGAGTGTTATAGTCATACTCTACTTTCTCAACAACACCCACTTTATATCCATTGGCATAGATGGGACTCGAAGCCGACATGCCTGTCACGTTGTCAAAACGAGCATAATAATGGTCGTCTGTAGAGAACAAGGTCAGGCCTTTAAGGTATTGCAGTCCAATATACATCAGCACAATGGCGGTTATAGCCACCAGTGCTATTTTCACTTCATTGGTCAACTTCATAGTTTGCATATTTGCTTGTTTAGTTCTATTCTATTTCTGTTTTTCTATCTATTCGATTATCGTGAGTTGCCTCGCTTATATTCATCAATGGCCGCTCTGGTGTCCATTCTTTTTCCATCACGGAATGCTATGATGAATGCCTCTGGGAACTTCTTTCTGAGCTGTCGGCACAACTGATAGATCTCATTGTAGTTAGTCGATGAGCCTATGGTATATTTCCACAAGCCTCCCTCGCGATAACAGTCTGCATTTTTCTGTCCTTTCAGGCGTTTGTCGCTCTTCTTCAGCTTTGTTCCCGACGACAGAATCTGCACCTTGAAAATGATGTCCGATGCATTCGTGTCAACAGTCCTTTCTACAGGGCGTACCTGTTCTTCGGTTCTCACCGGCTCCATCGGCACCGCCAGGTTTTGCGGTTCCTCAACTTGCGGAACAGGGTCAGCAATCTCAGCAGTAGTAGCACCCTTCCCATCGTGTGCTTTCTTGTAAGCCACAAAAGCCTGATAGATGCCGCGCCCCATCAAATCGACATTCGATGAGTTTACCAGATAGTTCTTTTCTGATAGTGTAGTGATATACCCAAGCTCTACCAGACAGGCAGGCATAGACGTCTCTCTAAGCACGAGGAACGCATCCTGGCGCACCCCTTTGTTGGGGCGATGAGCCGTTGCACAGGTATATCGCTGAATGAGCTGAGCCAGCTCCACGCTCTGCGCCATATTTGTCTCATTGATGACTTCGAAGATGAGGGTACTCTCTGGTGAACGAGGATCGTAGCCCGCATAGTGCTGCTGATAGTTATCCTCAAGCGATATAACCTCGTTCTCCCGCTTAGCAGCACTTAGTTTCTCATCGCTTCGGCGGATACCCATCGTGTAGGTCTCCATGCCCGAGATGGGCTTTTTGCTTGCCACCGAGTTGGTATGTATTGAGATGAACACATCAGCTTTATTCCGATTGGCTATAGCGGCACGTTCGTGCAGGGGAATGAACACATCAGTCTTTCGTGTGTAGATGACTCTCACATCAGAGCAGTTGCGTTCCACGTATCGTCCGAAGGCCAGTGCCACTGCCAAATTGATGTTTTTCTCTTTAGCACCATGCGCACAGGCACCGGCATCCTTGCCACCATGACCTGCATCTATGACCAGTGTATATTTATGCTTTGCAGCCGAAGAAAACACTGCAAAACAACACATCATCATCAAAAGAGAAACAAATCTTTTTAACCTCATGGATTCTTTTTTAAGGGGACATCATTCGTCCCATAATACATCAAAGATGTTGCAAAATTAAACTTTCTTACTGAGAAACTCACCTTTCAGTCAGCAGTTTTATTATTTATTAAGTGTAGCTCAACACCGGCCCCTCCGCAATTTGCACCCATAGGCGGGTTTTCTTTTGTCAGCGTCACGTCAACTGCCTCTACAAGGTTGCTACAGTCCATCACGGCTTGTGCTATGCGCCCTGCCACATGTTCAAGCAAATTCGACGGTTGGCTCATCTCCTTACGAACGAGTTCGCACAAGTAAGCATAGTTCAGCGTGTCGTTCACATCATCGGTCTCCATTGCCCTTATTATATTATAATGTACGCGCAAGGAGACGATGAACCATCCGCCCACCGTTCGTTCCTGCTCTAGCACGCCATGATAGGCATAGAGCCGCAGGTCGCGAACGAAGATGCTACTCTGCACTTTCTCCATTCTCAGCGTGTTCTTGTTCAGTGTTCTCCGAGTTGTCGCCCACATACTTCTTCAGAGCGCGTTCCACACCATTCTTCCAGGTGTTGATGCTCTCCGATTGCAACTGCAACGATGACACGAGCTTAATGACGTGGTCGATAGGCATGCGATAACGCAACACGCCCGAAATGAGTTTGGCATAGTTCCAGTATTCAGGATTAAACTTCTCAGAGAGTCCTTCAACCGTCGTCTTATAGCCGCGCTTGTTCTCAAACTGAAAGTCGTAGCGCTTGGTGCCGTCGGGATTGGTTTGTTTCACTATCTTGCCCTTCGTGACCGACTTAGGCAGAATGATGCCTTCATCATCATCTTGCAGACCAGTAAAGATCTCGTAGGGATAGCCGTCGAGCAGTCCGACGAGCGCCACCCACTTCTCTTTGTTGTTCTGGAAGCGCACCACGTCGCACTCCAGCACTTGCGGGCGCACCTCGGTCACCTGCGGACGCATGTCTGCTGCCGATATGCTCCCTTTGGTCAGCATCTCAGGCAGGCAGAGTGCTTTCTGCACCTCTGTCAGAAAATCGGTTGCATCCTTTGTGCCAGCGGCAAGTCCCATGGCAGCCAGTAATTCCTCTTGTGCAGCCTGTACATGCTGATGCAGCAGTTCAAAATCGAACGTTGCCTCAGCCGTGAACGCGTTCTTCACATAGCAACTTAGATTCATACCCTTGTCTTCTGTATTGGCATTCTTCAATTTCATTGTCACCTAATTTATTATTGTGCGCAAAGTTACGAAAAAACGAGAGCAGAACAAAACAAAGTCCTTTGTTTTTTTTGCCAAGTGCCAGTAACTTCGAGTTTTTAACTCAAAGTTTCGAAAAAAAGTTGTAAAGAACAACAGCATCACCCCGCCACACACTCCACCGTGCCTTTGCTGGCATTCATCCTGATGCGGTCGCCGTTCTTCAGGCGTTTTGTGGCTCCTTTCACGTTCACGATGGTGGGCAGACCGTATTCCCTGGCTATGACCGCACCGTGCGACAACGAGGACCCAATCTCAGTAATCAGGCCGCTGACAATAGAGTAATATGGCGACCAACCGATGTCTGTGAACTTCGCCACCATAATCTCGCCTTCCTTCAGCTGATTGGCATCGTCGGCAGTATGCACGATATGCACAATGCCCTCACACTCGCCGTTAGATACGGGTACTCCCTTCAGCACACCGTTGTCCTCACCCTGATCATAAGTCTCGGCTATAGGCTTGCCTATATAGATATCGCCAAACGACAACTCTTCCTGAATGGCGTATGCCTTGCGTCGCCTCTCGGTGAGCGGCAGTAGTGTCTTGTCACCGCCAATCAACTGTCCTATCTCCTGATGCGTCAGGAAATAGATTTGGTCGGCATCGGAGAGCAGTCCGTTTTTCACTAAGAGGTCAGCCAAGATGGCATACTGTTGTTTGAACAGGTCGATGATCTGAATCAGTTGCGACTTGGTATGCTCACGGTCGATCACCCCCTGACGCGACTTTTTGGCATAGGAGATGGATGCAGCCTTCAGAAGCGGATTCCCGATGAAAGCAAATTCCTGCTTCCAGTCTATCTTGCTCTCTTTCTGAACAAGGTTCATCGGTGAGCGAATGATGCTCTGAAGATAGTTCATAAGCGACACGGGGTCCTCCCGCCATGGCTTGTTGCGCATCTCGGCTTCCTTGATGCAACGATGCCCGTGGCGGGCTATGAACTCACGGAACAATGCACGCACACCATCGTGGCTATCAATGAACTCCTGTAGCTCTTCAGCAGTGAAGTCAACAGCCCGAGGCTCCTGCTGTTTGATTAAAATAGCCATGTCCTGTAGGCGCGAGAGGATGTCGGCACTCTCGATGTTGGGAATATTGCTAAGGAGATGCGAGAGGAAAGATTGGTATTCACGCTTGTCAGGGAAATACTTATCGACCAACCTGTAGAGTGTACTGGTAGCACTGCCCGAATAAGAAGAGGAGGCGTAGTGATAGATCAGGCTTTCATCCAGATAGGCCAAGTTGGCATCTATGCTCTTGTAGAGTTCGAGGCAGGAATCCGTCTTCACAAACTTCACTTTGGACAGTACGGTAGCGAACTTCCTCATTGCTCTTCTGCCCGATTGCACATATTTCAGAAACTTAATAGAATTAATGGTGCGGATGAACTGATTGGCCATTTTCGCGTTGACAGGCGCGTAGTCGTAATATTCGCCCATGATAGAGAGGTTCATGTCCTGCGGACTGGCTATTCCCACTCTTGCATACATATTGTAGAGCAGGTTCATGTCGAAGAACAGATGACCGGAAAATGAGGAAATCAGCTTCAGTGGCATTTCTTCTTCTGGTGTCTTATAGACTCCTGCAAGGCTCAGCATGTATCTCATGCCGTAGTCAATAGCTTTCACAGATGTTGACAGTGTCAGCGGAGTGACGGCTCCCGGCATCATTTCGCCGACATTCCTCTTGGTGAAAAGATGCCCGCTCAGGTCTTCATCGCGGTCGAACTCCTCGATATCAATAACTTCGGTGGTGACAGGACGCATCTGTAGCAACAGCAGCTTGCCGTCCTTGATGGCCCATTCTACGTCCTGTTCCCCATCAAAGGTTTTTCTCAGCGACTTACCTGTCTCATAGAGCAGCTTCACTTCATCGTCAGAGAGCAGTTCGTCACCACAAGGACGATAGCACTTGCGCGAAAGCTCATATCGATGGGCAGCCACTTTCCCTGACACTAGATTCTCGCCTTGTCCGCTTACGGCTTCTATTAGAATGCAGCAACCGTTATTGGGGTTGGCCGTGAAAAGCACTCCAGCCTTGTCGCTGTCAATCATTTCCTGAACAACGACATTCATCTCGCCCTTGCTCAAGCCGAAATGGCGTGCATAATCTTTCACACGGGAGGAGCCCAAAGATGCCACGCACTTTCTGACACTTTCCTGCAGATGATCACGGTCAACGAACAAGTACGTCTCGTACTGACCTGCATTGGAGGCCTCCGAACGGTCTTCGTTGGAAGCCGAGGAGCGCACCGACACTTCCTCTACGTTCAGCGCATCGAAAGCCTGAAACAGAGCTGCTTCGTCTATCTCGTCAATGTCGGTGATGACAAACCCCTTAGGAACGGCGTAATGATGTCTTACCAACAAATCCAGGCCTTTCGCCTTACCTCCCACTTCCGGGTATTTCTCCTGCGGCAACTGCCCCAACTGATATATGTTCATCTTCTGATGTCCTTTAAGTCTTTTTGGTTGAAATATCTCTTACCGTCGCTATTGAAGCCAATCTCCAAGATTCCGCGACAGCTTACCCCGTCGAGGGTAAACTCGGCAATGTTCTCATGCAGGATGTATTGCCCACTTTGGAAGTGATAGGTTCTTCCAGACAAGAACTTGACCCCAACAGGGATGGTACTGCCATCGTCCAACTTCATACGGAACGATAGCTCTGAGGGAATGGTGCCCTGACTAATCTGCTGAAGATCCAAGTCGGCCTGCATCATGTAGCGCATCCCTGTCTCATCGCGGTAATGGCCCACTTCCAGCACGCTCAATGCAGGATAGGACACCAGTGAATAGTTGAACTGACGGATGGGTGAAACGGCCATCAGCCACAGGTGATTGTTCATGTAGTTCCAGTCTCTCTTTCCAAAAGAATGATCGCGCACGCAGGGCAGATGGAGGGAGAACGTCTTCCCGTTCAGTGTCAGCTTGCCCTCCAACAGACCCTCTTGCTCGTAGTGACATTGCCCACTAACTTGCTGTAGCTGTTCAAAAAACGACTTGTTCCACTTCTCGTTGGCAATGCCCACAGCCATCCTCTCGGCAGGCATGTTGGTGGTAAAGTCGATGGGGGGCAGACTGGGATGGAACGTGGCACTAAACGTGACTACATCGTTCTTATTCAGTCTTCCCTGAAAGGAGATGAGCCAACTGTCCCCATGTTTTTCGACATGAAGGGGCGACTTGCCACTTTGAAAAAGTTCCTGTTCCAAGGAGTACATTTGCCCGTCAAGGTAGAATGCGAACCATGTCTCGTCAACATTCACCCTTCTGCCCAGACGTGCAAAGACCGACATTTCCCCGTCGTGTGCGGAGAAGTAGTAGGAATTGTTTATCAACGGATCATCATCTTCCTGTAATGCGTAGTTTTCGGCATATTGATAGTCGAAGGGATTTTGGCTCATCCTCTTCTCTATCGACTTTCGCATCAGTAGCTTCTTTAATGTGAAAAACATGATTGAGAGATTATTGTTAATGCCCTGTTCCCTCTCCTGCAAGTGAGGAGAAAAGTGTGCTGCAAAAGTACGAAATTATTTCGAATAGCGGGAATCATCATTTCTTCTTTTTACCTTAAAATCGCCAATATTAGGTAATCATTAAAAATAAAATCAAATTTTTCAGTTGCAGAATGCCCAAATCGGAAACTATTGCATAACTTTGCAGCAAAAGGAAATCAACGACTATGCATCTTGACATCAACGACGAGCAGTCGCTCGTGAACGCAGGCATTCGTGTGACAGCCAACAGGTTGCTCATCTGGCGACACGTGCGTCACAGTTTCCAGGGAGCGTTCAGTCTGGCCGACCTCGAAGCGGCCCTGCCCACACTCGACCGCTCTACCCTATTCCGCACACTGACCCTGCTAAGCGAGGCTCACCTCCTACACGACATTGACGATGGCTCTGGTTCACAGAAATACTGCGTGTGCCATATCGACGACACACGTCACTGCATGGGACACGTTCACCTGACCTGCCACGTGTGTCATCGCACCTACTGTCTTCCTAACGTGAAGATTCCGCCCGTAGCACTGCCCGAAGGGTTCCTTCCCGATGAGACAGAATATGTGGTGAAAGGCACCTGCGCCGAATGCGCAAAAAAACATAAATAGAACACTTGTTATCACAAAAAAGCATAAATACAACAGGAAATTGATAGTTTTATGCAAATATATTCGTAATTTTGCATACTTTTCGCTCATGCAAACAGCATGGGATACGGTATAACGAACATACATATTTAACAAAATGAAGAAACAATTTCTCACATTATCATTAGCTATTATGACAATGACCGTTATGGCCATTCCTGCCAAGCCTGGTCTTTGGAAGACCATCAAGATTGGCGATGGCACCGAGGTGCGCGCACGCCTGTGTGGTGATGAGCACGCTCACTTCTGGCAGGCCGAAGACGGACGACAATTTGTTGAGGAAGGCGAGCTCTTTGTTCCCATCGAAGAGCAGCAACTTCAGCTGCGTTCACAGGCACGTCGCAGCGTGAAGACGACTTTACGTCTGAAGTCGCCCAGTCGAATCAGCATGGGCGAGCGCACTCACTACACAGGCAAGAAAAAGGGCATCGTCATCCTGGCGCAGTTCACTGACGTAAGTTTCCAGCCAGCCAACAATCTGGCCAAGTACAAGCGCATCATGAACGAAGTTGGCTACAGCGAAGGCTCATTCAGGGGTTCAGTGGCCGACTACTTTAAAGATCAGAGTGCCGGACAGTTCGAGCTCGAATTCGACGTGGTAGGTCCCTACACCATGAGTGAGAAGCAGAGCTACTATGGAAAGAACGACAGCCAGGGCAACGACATGAATGCCGAGCAGATGATCAAGGAGGCTTGCGAGAAAGCTGACAGCGAGGTAAACTTTGCCGACTACGACTGGGACGGTGACGGTGAGGTCGATCAGGTGTTCGTGCTCTATGCCGGCAAGGGCGAAGCCGATGGTGGTGCTGCCAGCACTATCTGGCCCCACATGTACACATTGTATGAAGGAACAGGCAGCATGGCACAGTTCGATGGCGTGCTCATCAACACATACGCCTGCAGCAACGAGATCGATTCCTATGGTTCCATCGAGGGCATCGGATGCTTCTGCCATGAGTTCAGCCACTGCATGGGATTTCCCGATTTCTACGACACCGACTACAGCGGCTGGTTCGGCATGGGCGATTTCGACCTGATGTGCTCGGGCAGCTACAATGGCGGAACGTTCCTGCCTGCTGGTTATACAGCCCACGAGAAGATGATGTGCGGATGGAAGGAGCCCATCGTGCTCAGTGACTCCAACCTTATCGTGACCAACCTGCAGCCTATGAGTAATCACGGCAACACCTATATCATCTATAACGACAACCACCCCGACGAGTACTTCATGATAGAGAACCGCCAGAAGACAGGTTGGGACGCCGGTTATCCTGCCAAGGGACTGCTGATTACCCACGTTGACTTCGATAAGACCATCTGGGAATACAACATTCCCAACACGAAAGTCACCACCTCGTCAAGTTATTACAAATACTACCATTATCCCCTCAACGACCACCAGCGCATGAGCTTCCTGCATGCCGACAACACGGAGAGCAGCTACAACATGTCTACCGACCTCTATCCCTACGGCAAGCGCGACAGCCTATCGGCCACCTCTACTCCCGCTGCCAAGCTCTTTAATGCCAATGCCAAGGGAACAAAGACCGTTGACTGGGCCATCACCAACATCACGCAGAACAGCGATGGCACCATGAGCTTCAAGTATCGCTCACCTGGCAACAAAGAGGCAGGAGAGAATCCAGAAAAGCCCGACACCACCTCACATTCCGGTGACTACGTGTTCTATGAGTCGTTCGACAACTGCAGCGGCACTGGAGGCAACGACGGACAATGGAGCGGAAGCATCGCCACCAAGGCATTGAGCAACACCGACAACGCGGGATGGTCGGCTCTGGAAGACAAAATGTACAACGGCAATCAGTGTGCCAAGTTCGGCAATTCCTCTATAGTGGGAGCAGCCACCACACCAGCGATTACCATGAACGGAAAGGGTACGCTCACCTTCAAGGCTGGTGCATGGAACGCGACTAAGGACGGCACCCAACTGCTTGTAGAATCAGACAATGCCACCATCACGCCCTCCGTGTTCACCATGAACAAAGGCGAATGGACTGACTGCACTGCCACCATCGAGGCATCAGGTACTTTCTACATCACTTTCACCCCTGGTCAGCGTTTCTTCCTCGATGAGGTGAAGATTGTGAGCGAAAACGCCACAGGCATTCAGTCGATGAAGCCCACAACTACGTCAACGGCCTACCGCATCTATTCGCTCGACGGCCGCTACCTGGGCACCAATCGCGAGGCCCTGCCCCGTGGCATCTATATCATCAACGGAAAGAAGGTGGTGCGCTAAGCGCCATCTTCTTTTCTGTTTTTCTTTTTCTTAACATCTCAGCAGTCATGAAATCACTCCTCACCCGCCGCACCATCCGCAAGTATTCGTCGCGCGAAGTTACTGAAGCGTTGCTGAACCGCCTGCTCAACGAGGCTGCCCGCACACAGACCATGGGCAACCTGCAGCTCTACAGCGTGGTCATCACTCGTTCTGCCGAAATGAAAGAGCGCCTGTCGCCTGCCCACTTCAACCAGCCCATGGTGAAGGAGGCCCCTGTGGTGCTCACCATCTGTGCAGACTTCAATCGCACCTCGCAATGGGCACGTTGCCGAAATGCCGAGCCAGGCTACGACAATTTCCTCAGTTTCATGAATGCCGCCACCGATGCCCTGCTCTACACGCAGACGCTCTGCAACCTCATGGATGAAGAAGGACTGGGCTACTGCTATCTGGGCACCACCGTCTATATGCCCCAGACGATTATCGACGCGCTGCAGCTGCCCCAACTGGTGATGCCCGTAGCCACGCTCACCGTGGGATGGCCAGCCGAGGAGCCTGCTCTCTCCGACCGTCTGCCCCTGGAGAGTTTCGTTCATGCCGAGACCTATCGCGACTATACGCCCGAATCCATCGATACGTTCTACACGCCGAAGGAGCAGTTGCCTGAAAACCGTCACTTCGTAGAGCTGAACCACAAAGAAACACTGGCTCAAGTGTTCACCGACATCCGCTATACGAAGAAGGACAACGAGGCCATGTCGCAGACCCTGATTGAAACGCTCCGCAAGCAGGGATTCATCTAATTCGACTTCACAAACTGTTTTAGGATTGTTCATGTCGTGATTTAGGATAGATCACAACATGATTTAGGATAGATCACAACATGGTTTTGGCTATATCATCTTGTGATTTAGGCTGAATCGTGACGTGACTTAGCCTAAATGACGAGATGGTTGAGGCGCAGAGGTGGCTTGAGCAAAACTAAATGGAGAAACAGCATTTACTCTATAAAGAAAAAAGTTGCAAAACATCTGTTTCATCTGTTTTTATCTGCATCTTATTGGCTATCAGTCAGTTACAACGGTAACAGATGGTGCAGATGTGTTTTTATCTGTTTCCATCTGCAACGCATTGATAATCAGACGGTTTTGCAGATGAAACAGATGAAGCAGATGTTTTGCAAACTTTATTTTATTTGCTTGACAGCTGTAGTTGAGCAGACTTCAAGAAGGGCGAATGGGCGTGAATGGTGATTTCACTTGTCTTTGCCAACGGTTCTATATAGGCCACCAATCGTCCATTATGTACGCGCAACCTGTTGGCACTACGCTGCTGGCGACCTGCCACAAAGGTATCCATGATGTTGCCGTTCTCCATACCCAAGAGACGGGCACCGCGCACCATGAGCGTCACCTCATTGTCGGCTCCCTTCACCAACCGTCCGTCTTCGTCAACCACTTCAATAAAGACATGAGCCACCGAGTCGGTGGTCACACGCAAGGCAGCGGGTGCCTTCGTGGTAGTGATCTCATACGAAGCGCCATTGTCGGCTTCGCATCGTAACGTCCCTGCTGCATACTCTACATCCCAATAGCGAATGCCAGTGGCCTCATCATACTGAGCCGTCTGCGCCACGGGCTGCCCGTTGAGCAACAGGCGTGCATCGGTCCCGTTGGTATAGCACACCACACGGACGGACTGCCCATCACGATAGTTCCACACATCATCGGCGTATGGCGACACCCAGTAGGAGCGGCGGTTGTTCTGGCGCGATCCCTCTCGCTGCGGTCCTACGGGATAGGTGCCGATGTAGCACATGGGTTGGTGGAGCCAGAGCGAAGCGCGATACCAACCGTTGGGTTTGCGCTGTCCGGCAAGGTCGAGGAGACCAGCCGACGAGCCGCGTGCAGGCCACACACCACTCTCGCCCAGATAGTCGATGCCCGTCCATAGGAACTGCCCGAAGATGTGGTCGTTGTCGCGTACTGCCTTCCAAGCCGCCAGGTCGTGACGGTTCTCTGATCCATAGATCACGCGACGGGGATACTTCTGATGGTCACTGTCGTAGCGACTCTCGGTATAGTTGTAGCCCACCACATCGATGGCTTCGGGATAGGCCGTTTCGTTCGACATCACCACGCCGGCCAGCGCCCCTGTCGTAGGTCGTGAGCTATCTATCTCTTTCACAATCTTAGCCAGCCGTTGGGCAATGCGCCCTATGCGCTCTGCGTGGGGCTGATTAGGCTTGTAGCCTCCGTAGGCAGGTTGAGTGAAGTCGGAGCCATTGCCATTCAGCACAGGATGGGAGTAAGGATCGTTGGGATAATCGACCTCATTGCCGATTGACCACATGAAGATGCTGGGGTGACAGCGGTCGCGGCGCACCATATCGGCCACATCACGGTCTATCCACTCTTCAAAATAAGTATAGGTACCCTGAAAGCCCGGTGCCCCCTGGTTCCATCCTTTCATCCACTTGCGCTTCGGGAACTCCCATTCGTCGGAAGCCTCATCCATGACCAGCAAGCCCAGCTCATCGCAAAGGTCGTAGAGCTCGGGCGCATGGGGATTGTGGCTCATGCGGATGGCATTCACGCCAATGGCTTTCAGCTCTTGCAGCCTGCGCTGCCACACTGCCTTAGGCACAGCCGTGCCGAGCACGCCTGCATCGTCGTGCAGGCATACGCCCATCACCTTCATCCACTCGCCATTGAGGGCAAAGCCCCAGTCGGGCGAGAACTGAAGCGTGCGCAGTCCGGCTTTCACCTGCGACTGATCGCCATTCTCCAAGGTGGTGGTCAGGGTGTAGAGGTAAGGGCTGGAGAGTGTCCAGCGCTGCGGATTGCGCACCGTGAGCTTCACAGTCTTCTTCGCCTTCGGTCCGAGTGTGGTCTTCGTGGTAGCCACCGTCTTGCCCGTAGCATCAGTCAGCGTAACCACTGCCTTCAGCTGAGTGGTGGCAGTGACAGGCTCTTCCGTAGTAGTCTCCACATCCACCTCTACCACAGCCTTCTTCTTGTCGATGGTACACAAGCGGTAGGCCGTACCCCATTGTGCCAGATGCACTTTGGGAGCCTTTACCAGCCACACGTTGCGGTAGATGCCCGAACCGGTGTACCACCGCGAGTCGGCCTCTTGAGAGTGATCGACACGCACGGCCACCACATTCTTTCCGTCTTTATTCAAATAAGGTGTAAGGTCGTAGAGAAACGAGGCAAAGCCGCTGGGCCGCTTGCCCAACAGATGGCCGTTAAGAAAGACCTCGGAGTAGTTATACACTCCTTCGAAATAGATGAAGAGTCGCTCGTCCTTCCCTGCGCTATAGGGGAGTGTTCGCCTGTACCACCCTATCCCGCCAGTAAGATAGCCCTGACACGAGCCCTTGTCGGGCGACATCGGCAGTCCTGTGCCCCAGTCGTGAGGCAACCGTACTCGCCGCCACTTCGAGTCATCGAAGTCCGGCAGTTTCATGTCGTCACGCTCGGCAATGTTCCATGCGCTGTCAATACGCAGGAATCGCCACTCATCATTCATTTTCTCGGCCTTGCCGAAGGACACCTGTGCCGTCATGTGCGCGGCCACCAGCCATCCAACTAACAAAATTAGTAATCTTCTCATAAGTATAGTTTGGTTTTGTTGCAAAAGTAATCAAAAAAACGACAATAACAGAGGATCGTTGAAGAAATTAAATGAAAAAATCTACGGCATAACGCGAAGGATCAATCACAATCGCGTTACGCCGTAGGCTATGAAGCTTCATTCACGTTATGCGGAACGTGAATGATTCCGGTTCGGATTATTCTGCTAACACGGGCTTGTACTTCGGAACGAGGGCCTTCATGATGCACCAGCCAATGAGATAGGCCACTGCACAGAATGAGAAGACAATCATGTAAGCAGCAGGCTTACCTTCAAAGCCCATGAAAGCGAAGTTTGCTCCCTGTCCGGCAGCCCAAGTGAAGAACTGGCCGGAGCCCATGTTGATAGCCATAGAACCCAGACCACCGACAGCCGTTCCCATACCGACGATAGTACCGATAGTTGACTTCGGGAACATGTCGCCAATGGTAGAGAACAGGTTGGCTGACCATGCCTGGTGTCCGGCACCCAGCAATCCAATCAGAATGGCAGGCCACCATGCGCTATAGGCACCAAGAGGCTGAGCCAACAGGCCAAGGACGGGGAAACAGGCGAAGATGAACATAGCACGCATACGGCCCAGATAAGGGTTCATGCCACGGCTCTCCACAAAGTACTTAGGCAGATAGCCACCACCGATAGAGAGTATGGTCACAATGAGATAGAGGGTGAAGATGAGCGCAATACCCATGCCTGAGTCACTGGTATAGCCATACTGATCGCTGAAGTAAGCAGGAGCCCAGAACAGGAAGAACCACCAAACGCCATCGGTCATGAACTTACCTACAAGGAATGCCCATGTCTGCTTGAAGGTGAAGCACTTGAAGAAAGGAATAGCAGCCTCTTCCTTTTCTACCTCACGGTTTTGAACTTCGGCAATATCATTGTCCTGCTCAATATAGTTCAGCTCGGCCTGGTTCACATGTTTGTTCTGACGAGGTTTATCATAGAGCCACACCCAAAGAGCCATCCATACATAGCCCAGCACACCGATAATGATGAATGCCATCTCCCAGCCCCATGCACGAGCCAAGAGGGGAATGGTGGCGGGTGCTGCCAAAGCGCCTACCGAGGCACCGCTATTAAAAATAGAGGTAGAGAAAGCACGGTCTTTCTTGGGGAAATATTCTGCCGTTGCCTTAATGGCAGCGGGGAAGTTGCCTGCCTCACCGACAGCCAGCACCAAGCGACAGGAGAGGAACAGCCATACGGAGATGGTGGCAATGGCTACAGCGGCATCGCTGCCAGCCTGCACCATGCGCAGGGCTTCGATGTTGTCGTAGCCCTCGATGTTCATGGTCACCCAACCGCATCCTGCATGAAGTACGGCTCCGGTTGACCATACGAAGATGGCGATGAGATAGCCTTTCTTGGTACCCATCCAGTCGATGAACTTACCTGCGAAGAGGTTGGCAATAGCATAGAAGGCAGAGAACATACCGGTGATGAAGCCATAGTCGGCATCAGTCCAATGAAAGTCGGCTGCAATAAAGTCTTTCCAAGTTAGTGACAGAACCTGACGGTCCATGTAATTCACAGTGGTTGCCAAGAAGAGCAACGCACAGATAACCCAACGGAAGTTGGACATTTTAGTGGTTTGTACTGGTCCCATTTTATGTTTCAGTTTATAGGTCTTTGTTATTTGATGTCTATCACGGGAATTTCGTCTTTGTCGTTATAGTAGAGGTTCTCACCGGCCATGCCCCAGATGAAGGTGTAATAATAGGTACCGGCAGCAGCGTGCATGCTCCACTCGGGCGACATGATGGCCTGCTCGTTGTGCAGCCAAACAACACGGCTCTCCTGTGGCTCACCCATGATATGGGCAATGGTCTGCTTCTCAGGCAGGTTGAAGTAGTAGTAAGCCTCGATTCGACGACCGTGGGTATGAGGAGGCATGGTGTTCCATGCGGCACCCGGGTTGAGCTGGGTCAGACCCAGCTGCAGCTGACAGGGGCCTTCCTCCAGCACGTCGTTCACGATGAGCTTATAGACGGTGCGGTTGTTGCACTCCTCAAGTGAACCTACAGGGCCCCATACGGCAGCCTTCAACGAGCCCTTGCGTCCGTCGAGGGTGATCCACTGTGTCTTGTAATGCTTGTGGGCAGTGGCTGAGTTCAGATAGAACTTGGCAGGATTAGACGCATCTTTGGAACGGAACTCCACCACCTTGTTCACATCCTTGTCTTTGCCGATATGACCACGACCGATGTAAAGGGCCTCCTTGGGAGATAATGCATACTCCTTGCCATCGACAATCACCACGCCATCACCCTGTCCGCAGTTCACTACGCCCAGCTCACGGTTGTAGAGGAAATACTTCTCCTTGATGGTCTTGTCGACATCGAGTCCCAATTCCAGGAAGTTCTCCAGTTTCAATGTCTTGGTGACAGGCATGGCACCTCCGAAGATGAAGCGGTCATAATGAGAGTAGGTGAGATGAATCTTGTCGGCCTCCATCACCTTCTCCATGACGAAACGCTCACGAAGGGTCTTTGTGTCATAGCCTTTCACGTCCTGCGGATGACAAGCCGTCTGAAACTTCACGTCTTGCTGAGCCGAAGCTGTCATAGCCACAGCCAGCATCATTGCTGAAAATAACAATTTCTTCATGTTTTGCTTGTTTTAGTGTATATTTGCTTGCAAAAGTACGAATTATTTTGCAAATACAAATATGAATCAATGGAAAGTTTTCAATGAAAGTAGAAATACGAATGATGGAAGTTGCTCCGCCCAGACAATCTGCCGAACGGAGCAACGATAAGGGGTTGCAAAGAGATTATTGAGCCTGCTGCTTCTCTGAAGCGACTATGCGCATGCGGTTCCACACCATCATGCCGAGGGTAACCAGTGAGAGTACACCCATGCCAATCCACTGGAGATATTTCACGCAAGCATAGATGACATAGCCGATTAGTGAAGAGGCGAAGTCGAGTGCACCACCTTCGAACCCTTCAGGAATCTTGGCTGCCGAGGCTGTCGGGTCGGTCTTATATACCTCGTTCGCTGCCAGCGTGAACGAAGGAGCCATGTCGGTAACGAAATAGAGACCGATGATGAGTGCTACAAGACCAATAATCAGGCTCTTCACCACATTGCCTTTAGTATAGGGCAGGATGAGGGGGAAGAGATAGAACATTCCTGCCAATGATGCCAGGGGAAGGAACTGATTGCCTGGTACGAGTACGGCAATAGCCAAGATTACGGGAATCAGGATGATTGAGCAGACCAGTGTCGTAGGATGGCCGATGACCAGAGCGGGCGACATGCCGATGTTCACCTGCATACCTCCGAAGCGTTTCTTAGCCACTTCCTGTGTCTTTTCAGCGATGGGTTTCAGACCTTCGATAAACAGCGATGTGATGCGGGGAATGAGTTCCATCACCGCACCCATTGTCACACCCAGGAACAGCACCTTCTTGATATCCAACTGAGCAGCCCATCCGATAAGGGAGCCCACTATGACACCGAGCACAAGCGGCTCACCCAGTACGCCGAACTTCTTCTTCAGGCCTTCAGCATCGATATCGAGTTTCGAGAAGCCCGGAATGCGATCCAGCAACCAGTTGATGGCAACGGCAAAGAACGTGAAGCTTTGGCAGAACGGCTGTGGAATAGAGATACCCTGAAGGTCATAGTGCTTCTGGAATTTTTCTGCGGTGAGATCGGCCATCACCAAGGTGATGATGTAGCACACGATTGCTGAGAAGAATCCCCAGAGCAGACTTTCGCCCATCACGTAATAGGCCACAGCACCGATAAAGGCAAAGTGCCAGTAGTTCCAAAGGTCAATATTGATAGTGCGTGTACATTTCAGAAGAAGCATCACGACGTTCACGCCCAGACATACCGGAATGATCAGCGAACCCACGTAGGTTCCGTAGGCCACTGCTGCGGCAGCGGGCCATCCCATGTCAAACACCTTCAGCTGAAGGTCGTAAAGTTCAGAGATAGCTTTCAGCGGACTGTCGAAGTTGTTGGTCAGCAATGCAGTGACGATACCGAGACCCACGAAACCGACACCCACGTAGAGGCCGCTCTTGAGCGACTTGCCAAATGTCATGCCGATGCACAGACCAATGATAGTAAAGAGGATGGGCATCATAACCGATGCGCCCAGACTGATAATGTAACTAAAAACTTGTTCCATTCTTGTTATTGTTTTTTGGTTAATATGATTCGATGATTATTCTTCGTCGAGGTGGAAGTTGGAGTTGACAATGGTCTCCACGAGCTGCGGATGCTCACCGTGATTGTTGTAGAAATCGAGGAACACGATGCCGAAGTCGGCATAGTCCTTCAGTTCAATGGTCTCGCGCAGCGCTTTGTTCAGCGGACGACGGATGTTCTTGGCTTTGCCACCCCAAGCATAGGCGTATGGGATGTGACGGCGGGGCGACCACGCCACTGAGTTGAACGTGATGTACCACTTGTCGGGATTGTCGTTCTCGAAGGCCTCGCGAATGTTCTTCTCCACAATCTTTGCCTTGCGCCAAGTCTTATGCTCCTTATAGACATCCTCCACATGGAAGCAGTCATAATCGAACACAGCATTGTCACTGAACTTCAACAGCTTACCAAACGGACAGTCCTCCTGACGGCGAATGACGAGAATCTTGCCACGCACATCACCCAGTTTGGTGCGTGCATCGAACTTCTCGACAAAGCGGTGAGGATATTTAGCAATCAGCGCCTTATAGTTTTCAATCAGCTCAGGCACCCACTTACCGCCACCATCGACACCAATCATTGCCACGATGACCTCAGAGGGATGCTCTGTAAGGAACTGCTCCCATTCTATCATGGTGCTGTCGAAGCGCTCACGGCAAGCAAACATATGTCCGTAGCGCAGGTCTTTCTTCAGTCGGATGTCGAAGGCACGCACACCATCGAGCAACTGAGCGTGCACTGAGAAGTTCTGCGTGTGAGCAGTATTCACTACAGGCGACTCCGGCAGCGAGGCAGTTCCTGCATCGTGGGTGCCAGGCATCGAGATGGTGCTCACGGGGCGGTCATCGTCGAGTTTCGACATCCATTCGGCATTTGCTGGATAGACCCTCGACACATACATCATTGTGGCTTTACCACGATTCTTCTGTTCAATATACACACGACACTCGCGACCATTCACCATCGCGCGTCCCTCTATACTATAAGTAGAACGTGAGCGGAACGACTTGATGCCCGTCTGCGAGAAGTTCTGCGTTTCCTTGCCATGATTGATATAGAAGTTTTCCAGTTCCATCTTGACTGGCTTCTTGGTGCCAAAGATGCGGCCACGCAGATAGAGGGTCAGTTTGCCGCACAGGGCATAGTGCAACATCTCAGGATACCACTGGTTGGGAATCTGGTCGATGTTTAACTGCGACTTCCACCAGTTACCTGTACGGAAATTGCCATTATGACCTGCCTCAACCACAAAACAGCCGTTTTCATCTATATCGAGCACCTTGCCAGGAGCCAGTCTTCCTTCAGTGTCCTGTTTCGGAGTGACATAGCCGTCCTGCAACTCGAACCAACCGTATTTCCCTTCCGGACCAATCACCAGGTCGCAACCCTGAATATCCAGTTTGAACTCATCGTGATGATAGCGACGTGTCTTGCCCATCGTGGCAAGATAGGAGGGACCCTTGTCCAGGTTGCTGGCGGGCTTGGTATCCTTCATTTCCTCTATCTGTCGCGGAGTGAGTGCAGCCAT
>JAEEGH010007178.1_pt1 | contig 26949 bp, 24 predicted proteins | sample 9134181 | NCBI WGS metagenome assembly JAEEGH01 (sample SAMN16246544, study PRJNA631951) | gut metagenome | biome: gut microbiome; feature: rumen; material: DP-attached | host: Bos | place: Iran: Karaj | collected 2018-10 | reverse complement strand
GATTTATGTGGATGGTCGCAAGGACGAACTTGTGCGTGGGGTTAATCTTATTGGCACGCCTTTGGCCATGTTCTCTAACATCACGGCTGCTGGTGATACGCCATCTACGTTTACAGGTGACTGTGGCGCGGAGTCTGGCTGGGTTCCTGTATCTGCCACCTCACCTTATATATATGTTTCCAAGGTAGAGACACAGCGTAGCAATGATCAGAAGATGGTAGAACCAGCCCTGGAGCTTCCTGAATATACCAAGACATACGGTAGGGAGTCTGGTAAGGACACGGGGGAGATTATCTTCAAGGCAATGGAGGATGAGATGAAGCGCACGAAGGATAGTCTGCACATCGCCAATCTCCCTCTTCCTTACTTCGTTGACTACAAGTTTATTCATGGTAACATGGCCAATGTGTCAGCTTCACTTGGTGGTGTGTACCGAGTTAATTATTATGAGAGTCAGAATCGTGGCTTTATCAATTTGTCACTTGGCGACAAGATGACGACAAGTATGATGGCTGTGGATAATATCGATATGAACTTCGGCTTGCCAAACGAGACCGACTATGATATGATACGCCGTGGATTCTGGATTATCAGTGACCGTAGTTACAAGATGGCTCTCAATAACATGGGAGCTAAGATCAGTATGCGAAAGGTGAATCCTCTGCCAGAGGAGGATCTCCAGATTCCAGAGATGCTTGAGCTTCCTGCAAGTGAATACATAGAGGAGAGTGCCGTGACTCCTATTGATACAGCTTTGATGATAAGGTATGCTGCTGAGTTGTCAGCTATCTTTGCTGATTATCCTCGTATATTTGATTCTGATGTGCATTTTAATGTGGAGACAAAGGATATCTACCGCGTTACTTCCGAAGGACAGAAACTGCGTTTTGCGCGTCCGGAGATAAAACTTAACATAAATGGAAACATCACGACCAGTGACGGTTCAACCCTGCGTGATCAGTTTGAGGTGTTTGCAAGGCGTATTGATGAGTTGCCTTCGCTTGACGAGCTGAGGCAGCGTACAAAGGAGTTCTGTGAACTTTTCTTGAAGAAGGCAGATGCTCCGGTGGTGAAGGAGTTCTATGTAGGTCCGATAATGATTGAGGATGAGTCTGTTGTTGAGGCTATCTCGCATCAGGTTGTTCAGACAAGTTGTATCGCCTCACGTGACATGCAAAAGGGTAGTGCCGTCAGCAGTATGATGCTTGGCAAGCGTATTATTGATACCAAGATGAGTATTTCCCAGTGGGCTGATACTCCTGAGTACAAGGGACAGAAGCTTCTGGCAAACTATCAGGTGGATGTTGACGGCGTGGCTCCTAAGAAGTCGCTCCCCATCATCGAGAATGGTATCCTGAAGACTCTCCTCACGGGGCGTTATCCTGCCATCGGTGCTATGGAATCTACTGGCAATGAGCGTTTCCAGTTCAATTCTCCAGAATCAAAGTGTACTCCAGGCATCATTCATGTTAGCATAGACAAGTGCGTTCCTCGGGCGTCGATGAAGCGTATCTTCCTCAAGGAGGCTAAGAAGGCAGGTCTTGACCATGCGTATATTGTAAAGGCACCGAAGGACTGCTGGAAGTATCTGGTTCGTGTAGACGTGAATACCGGCGAAGAGCAGATTGTAAGGGTTAGTGAGATTCCTAATCCTTCCCGTAGTGACTTCATGCATGTGACGGCAGCTTCCAAGGAAGAGTTCGTCAGCAATCATTCGCATTACGACTATAATACGTTGATTAGCTACATCGTACCTCGTTCTGTCATCGTGGAGAGTATTGAGTATTCATTCCAGAAGCCTAATCGTCAGGAGGGCTTCCAGTTGCAGAATCCTGCGGAAAGAAAGTGAGAAAAACGATTGCTACCTTCGCCATACAGCGTCCTTGACAACCAGGCCTGCCAGCATGAAGCCGAAGATGGCGGTGATATGGGCGATGGTGCCGTTGCCTTTGTCGTCAGGGTCGATAGGTTTCTGGTTCTCCAAGAGTTCGTCAGAGAAGACGCACTGGAACTTGCGCTTAGGGAAAACCTTGTCGCGTTTGAAGCGGTTACGCAGGGCACGCGCCAACGGGTCGCCCTTGACCTTCCAGAATTCAGCCACTTGAATCTTGGTGGGGTCGAGCTTCAGGGCAGCACCCATCGACGAGAAGAACTGAGCCCCCCTCTTATCCCCCCGAAGGGAGGGAAGACTTGTTGCCATGAGGATGAGCAGGGCTTTGTCCTTCAGCGAGTCGATGGCGTCGATGATATAGTCGTAGGTATCCAACTCGAAACTCTCAGCGGTCTCTGCTGTGAAGACCTTTTGCAGGGCAGTAATCTCTGCAGAGGGGTTGATGGTCAGCAGGCGCTCCTTCAGGGCGTCTACCTTCACCTGACCAACGGTCTTCGTCGTTGCCATCAGCTGGCGGTTGATATTGGTGACAGACACGCGGTCGGAGTCGACAATCGTCAGATGCTTGATGCCACTGCGCACCAGGCTCTCAGCGCACCACGAACCTACGCCGCCCACGCCAAAAATAATAACGCGTTTCTCGCCAATGCGCTCCATCGCCTCGTCGCCCAACAGGAGTTCAGCCCTACGGAATATTGCTTGTTCTATTGCCATCGTTCAATTTTTGGGTGCAAAGGTAGGCATAAAAAATGAAAAAGCGATGCGCCATGCACAGAAACTTTAACCGACAAATGTTTCGAGCGGACGCATCGCGGATAAACCGGTTCTATTTTTCTTACCTCTTACCTCTAACTTCTTACCTCTTATAGGTGCACCTCCTTATCCACCACCTCTCCATTCATAATCTTGAAGGAGTTAAGCTTCGGTTCTCCATCAAGCAGCGAGAGGATGGCATAGCGGATGGTTGGGTCGTTAGCCAAACGCAGATCTTCCTGCGAAGGGCGCGAGGGGGATGCCGGGTGCGAGTGCCAGTTGGCGAGAATCTTCAGGCCGTGCTCGCGAGCATAGCGCAAGGCAGCAAACTGATCCTTTGGCGCAAATGAGAAATGCTCCGACGAGTGGTCGATGTTCTCCATCCAGTAGTTCTCAGTAACGAGAGCCTCAAAGTCCCCCTCGCCCTTTGGAGAGGGGTTAGGGGTGAGGCTTCCCAAGAGATAACCGCACGACTCATTGGGTGCATCCTTCTGAGCCTGCGCTATCAGTTCATCTATAACGTTCTGTGGAATCTTCATAATGTTCAACGTTCAATGTTCAACGTTCAATGTTTCAAGTCGCACGCTGCCTGTTCGTAATCAATAAGATGGTCGATGGTGGGATGGTCGCCGCAGATGGCGCACGACGGACGCTGCTTGACGTTGATGGTACGGAACTGCATGGTCTTGGCATCGAAGGTCAGCAGACGGTTCGTCAACAGCTCGCCGATACCCGTAAAGTATTTCAGCGTCTCGGCTGCCTGGATAGTGCCCAGCATACCTGCAATGGCACCCAGCACGCCTGCCTGCGAACAGGTAGGAACGGCTCCTACGGGAGGCGGCTCTTTAAAGAAGCAACGGTAGCAGGCCGTGCCAGGCAAATGCGTAAAGGTCTGGCCGTTGAAGCGCAGAATACCACCATGCGAGAACGGTTTGCCCGCCATCACGCACGCGTCGTTGATGAGGAACTTCACGGGGAAGTTGTCGGTACCATCCACAATGAAGTCGTACTCCTTAATAATGTCGAGCGCATTTGACGAGTCGAGGAATTCGTAGTATGTATCCACCTGCACATCGGGGTTGATGGCCTTGATCTTCTCCTCGGCACTTTTTACCTTCGGCACACCCACGTCCTTCGTGAAGTGGATGACCTGACGCTGCAGATTGCTCAGATCCACCACATCCGCATCCACAATGCCGATGCGTCCGATGCCGGCAGCCGCCAGATAGAGGCTCACGGGAGCCCCCAAGCCACCGGCACCCACCACGAGCACGCGTGCGTTCATTATCTTCTCTTGTCCCTCTACACCCACATCCTGCAACAGGATATGTCGCGAGTATCGCTGTATCTGTTCTTCTGTAAAGTCAATCATAACTCTCAACTCTAAACTTTCAACTCTCAACTAAATCGAGCCTCCTCCCATGAAGTATAGGAAGTCCACCTTGTCGCCCTCTTTTAGCTGGATCGTTTCCCAGTCCTCGCGCTCAGCAAACTCCTCGTTCACCTGCACGCTGACCATATCCGGCTGCTGTACGTCACTCTGCTTAATCAGTTCACTTACGTTGAGCGGCAGGCTCACTTCCTGCGCGTCTCCATTTACATAAATCTTTGCCATAATTTTGTCGGTTTAAAATGAATAAATTTCACGGTGCAAAATTACTGCCTTTTAAGAAATCCCACAATCGCCTTTTCATGGCATTCGTCATACCACACTCATGGTATTTTGTAGTTACCGCATATATAGTCCGTCCCTTCGGACTGAAGGTTTAGTGCCTTTAAACAATACGGATGGCCGGTAGAGCAGCTTATTAAGTGGTCAAAATGCATCATCAGATTATAAAGTCGCGCGAAAAATAGCAGAGTCGCTGGAAAAAAAGCAGCAGAATGTTTGTTTTTCGTTGGAAAAAGTGTAACTTTGCAGCGAAAAGTCGTTGAGAAAAGTGTAATACACTTATAAAAAGTCGTTCGGAAAAATGCTGAAAAGGAAGATTGAAGATACGCTGTTACAGTGGAAAAACACCACTGGACACAAGCCTTTGGTGATTATGGGCATCCGCCAATGCGGAAAGACATTCATTGCACAACATTTTGCCGCCAATAATTACAAGACGGTTGTCTACATCAATTTTATCAAGCAACCAGATCGCATCAGTGCGTTCGTGGGGAGTAAGGACGTTGACAATATCCTGCTTAACCTCTCTTCGCAAATCAAAGATGTGACCTTCACACCTGGTGAGACTTGCTTTATCTTCGACGAAATACAGGAATGTCCTGAAGCACGTACCTCGCTTAAGTTCTTCAAGGAAGACGGGCGTTTCGATGTGATTGCCACAGGTTCACTGTTGGGCGTTCAAGGGTATGGCGACGAGAAGAAAAAGAAGCATCGTAAGCTGGTGAGCCAGAAAGAACTGGGAATTAATTCTGTTCCTGTTGGTTCAGAAGAGATTATCGAAATGTACCCATTGGATTTTGAGGAATTCCTTTGGGCAAACGGTCTTAGCACAGATGTTATCGAAGCGCTGGGGAAGTTCTATCAGGAGGAAACGCCCGTGCCTGAGGGCATTCACGTCGCGATGAAACGACTGCTGAACCTCTATGTAGCCATTGGTGGACTACCTGATGCCGTCAATGCGTTTCTCTCGACCAACAACATGAACGAGGTGAGTAAGGCCCACAAAGCTATACTGAAGGAGTATCGTGACGATATGATAAAGTATGCTCCCGACAAGGACAAACCGCATATCCGCGAATGTTTCAATTCCATTCCTAAACAGTTAGCCAAGGAAAACAAGAAGTTCCAATATAATAAGGTAAAGCCTGGTGGAAGGAGTGAAACCTATCTGGGGTCGCTGCAGTGGTTGGAGGACGCCGGTATCATCTGTCGCTGTTACAATACCGACATCACAGGTTTGCCGATGGAGGGGAATGCCAAGGACAATGTATTCAAGGTGTATGTGGCTGATATTGGACTGCTTATCGAGATGTTGGGAACTGGCACACGTGCAGACATCCTTCTTGGTAATCTGAGTGGATTCAAGGGGGCTATCTTTGAGAACCTAATGGCCGATACACTGCATAAGAAAGAGCAGAACCTATATTATTTCCAGAAGGATTCCGGGCTGGAACTGGACTTTTTGGTACGAATGAAGGGTGAGTGCGTTCCCCTGGAGGTTAAGGCCAAAACGGCACAAGCTAAAAGCTCGAAAACGGTGTTGGCACATCCCGAAAAATATCACGTCAAGCATATCATCAAGTTCGGTGATTATAATGTTGGCCGAGAGGGGCAGCTACTGACGCTTCCAACCTATATGCAGTTCCTGCTGGATTTGGAACCAGAGGAAATCATTCTGGAGCCTATTGACACTGATGCGCTGAACGCACTGGCTAAGGAAATCTTAGGGTGACTCAAAAACATAGACAAGTAAAAGAAGTACAGAAAGGTCTAAGGTATCTATTAGTAATGGCCGCTGATATGCCCAAAGTGGGGCGTGTCAGCGGCTTATTGTTGACATATACCATATCATGGGTATGCGAAATGCCATGAATGGGCGATTGTAAGGGTGCCGAAAACCCCGTAACTTTGCACCCAGATATTTAAACCGACAAAGACATGGCAGAAAACAAGAAACTGAGCATCATCGCCTTCAGTGGCGATTTCGACAAGCTGACGGCTGTATTTACATTAGGTACGGGCGCGGCAGCAGTAGGGTATGAGGTCAACATCTTCTTCACGTTCTGGGGACTGGACGCCATCAAGCAGAAACAGGGACGAAGCTTCACGGGTGGCAACTGGCTCACCAAGATCTTCGGATTCATGATGGGCGGTCTGAAGGTGACGCCCACAAGTCGCTTTAACTTCCTCGGCGCAGGACCTAAAATCTTCCGCTACCTGATGAAGAAGAACAACGTGGCCACACTGGAAGAACTGGTTGAGGCCGCCAAGGTATTAGGTATTAATATGTACGCCTGCGAAATGGCGATGCACGTGCTGGGTCTGAAGAAAGAGGACTTCATTCCTGAGGTGAAGGATGTGCTCGGCGTGGCATCGTTCCTGAACCTCAGCGAAGGTGGACAAACATTATTTATTTAAACCGACGATTATGGCAACAAAAGTTTTAGACATTACGAAAGAGCATTGCCCGATGACTTTCGTGAAAACGAAGATTGAGCTCTCGAAACTCAACGAGGGCGACATCCTGGAAGTGCTACTCGCAGAAGGCGAGCCTCTCGACAATGTTCCCCGCAATGCGAAGGAACAGGGATATAACGTTCTCTCCGTAGAACACGTAGAAGGAACCACACACAAAGTAACAATTAAAAAATAATTAAAGTTATGGCAGATTCTAATTTACAGCGCAGTGTGACCACTGCTACCGCCAGAAGACTGGCGACCACCACCAAGACCGCCCCGCAGATGGGCTCGATCACTCCTCGTTTGCTTTTGAAATTGCTCCCATGGGTGCAGGTCAGCGGCGGTACGTTCCGTGTGAATCGCACAAAGGTGGAACTCCGTAAGAACGACCGTCTGCCCATTCAGTATGTCAACGGACAGCCATCGTTTACGGCGAAGAACCTGAAGGCCATCCCCCTGTTCTCTGAGTTCGACGACGAGATACTGAACCGTCTGGTGAACTCGTTCGAGGCAAAAGAGGTAGATGTTGACAAACTCTTCGTGGAGGAGGGCAAGGACAAGCAGCGCTTCTTCATCGTAGCCAGCGGTCAAGCTGAGGTCATCAGCAAGGGTCCACACGGCGAAGACTTGCGGATAGCCCTGCTGGGTGATGGTGAGTACTTTGGCGAGGCCGACCTTCTGGACGAACAGGAGTCGACCGTCAGCGTCCGCGCCATCACTCCCACCGTGTTCCTCGGTCTGAAACTGAAGGAACTCATCAAGTTCATCAAGGAGGTGCCCGACTTCCGCGAGACCTTCAATAAGGCCGTCGATAAGCAGTTGCGCCTGAAGGCATCGGTGAATGACAACGGCGAGAAGCACATCGACCTGGTGAGCGGTCACGAGGAGGATAACATCATCCCTGAGACCTACATCGATTACGAGGAGAATCCCACGGAGTATAGCCTCAACACCCTGCAGACAGTCGTCCGTGTACACACCCGCGTCAGCGATCTCTATAACAACCCCTACAACCAACTGGAAGAGCAGTTGCGCCTGTCGATTGAGAGCATCAAGGAACGTCAGGAGTGGGAACTCATCAACAACAAACAGTTTGGTCTGCTGGCTGCAGCCAACCCTGCCTACCGCATCACCACACGCTATGGTGCACCAACACCTGACGACCTTGACGAACTGCTGTCATTAGTCTGGAAGGAGCCTGCATTCTTTGTGGCCCATCCACGTGCCATTGCCGCCTTCGAGCGTGAGTGTACTTGGCGCGGTGTACCGCCTGTGACCACCGACCTGTTTGGTACGAAGGTCATTCTGTGGCGTGGTGTGCCCCTGATTCCTTCGGATAAGGTTGAGGTAGAAGGTCAGTATCTGACAGGCCGCGGTGTAGGCACCACGAAGATTATCCTCGTGCGTACTGGCGAGCAGAACCAGGGTGTCATCGGATTGCATCAGAGCGGCATCCCTGGCGAGATTGCACCAAGTCTGAGTGCCCGTCTGATGGGTCTCGATAAGTTTGGTGTGGCTTCTTACCTGCTCACGAAGTACTTCTCACTGGCCGCCCTCACTGACGACGCCATCGCAGTCCTCGAGAACGTGGAGGTAGGCTATTATCACGATTATCAGCATCGAAATAAAGTAGAGAAATAATGATTGAACTACAGAATATCAGTGGTTACGGCATCGAAGACCCAGGTTTTGCGTTGCTTCGAGAAGTCGCCCATAAATACTGCCAGGAAAGCCTCACCCCCAACCCCTCTCCAAAGGGAGAGGGGAGTAGGCACTCTCTTCCCGAAGACAAACTGAATCTCGAGGTGTTAGGTCTGTCGATGGCTTCCCCCCTCCCTTTGGAGGGGTTGGGGGAGGCTGAACTTCGCAGCCTGCACTACGAGGAGGTCGATACGCTGAACTCGGAGGAAATCAAGAAGGACTTCCCTGTTTTGCATCAGAAGGTGAACGGCCACGACCTCGTTTGGCTTGACAACGGTGCCACGACGCAGAAGCCCATTCAGGTCATCGACAAGATTTCGGATTACTACAAGCACTATAACTCGAACATCCACCGCGGTGCTCACACATTGGCTGCCCGTGCTACCGATGCCTACGAGGAAGCCCGCGAGAAGGTGCAGCGCTTCATCAATGCCGCCAGCAGCGAGGAGATCATCTTCGTTCGCGGCACTACGGAGGGTATCAACCTCGTAGCGCAGACCTACGGAAGACAGTTTCTGACGCCAGGTGATGAAGTCATCGTCTCTGAGCTCGACCATCACGCCAACATTGTACCTTGGCAACAGGTAGCTCACGAGAAGGGTGCTACGCTGAAGGCCATCCCCACGGACAAGAACGGCGACCTGATCCTCTCCGAGTTCGAGCGCATCATCACGCCCCGCACCCGCTTTGTCTCAGTGGGTCACGTGAACAACACGTTCGGCACCATCAACGATGTGAAGCGTATCATCGACATTGCCCATTCGCACAACATCCCCGTGCTGATTGACGGTGCACAGTCGATTGCTCACACACCTGTGGATGTGCAGCAGTTAGGAGCCGACTTCTTCGTCTTCTCAGGCCATAAGATCTATGGTCCCAACGGCATCGGTGTGGTCTATGGTCGCAAGGACCTGCTCGACAAGATGCAGCCCTGGCAGGGCGGTGGCAACATGATTAAGGATGTGACCATCGAGCGCACGGAGTACAATGTGCCGCCTGCACGCTTCGAGGCTGGTACGCCCAACGTGGCCGACGCCATCGGACTGGGTGCCGCTCTCGACTACGTGAGTCATCTCGGCATCCGCAACATCGAGGCGCACGAGCACAAACTGACGGAATATGCCCGCGAGCAACTGGCCCAGATTCCTGGCCTCACGCTCATTGGCAATCCCAAGAACCGCGTCAGTGTGGTGAGCTTCGTGCTCGACGGCATCCCCGTTCCAGAAACAGGTACGTTGTTAGATAAGGAGGGCATCGCAGTACGTGCTGGTCACCACTGCGCTCAGCCCGCCCTCCGAGCCCTCGGCTACGAGATGAGCGTCCGTCCCACCTTCGCCCTCTACAACACCCGCGAGGATGTGGATAAGTTAGTCATAGCTGTTAGGAAGATTGTAGGAAGCAGATGAAATACGAAACGAAAGTATTAACCACAAAGTATCAGAAACCTGACGCATACGGGGCACTCTCGATGCCGGTGTATTACACAGCGGCATTCGAGTTCCCCGATGCCAAGGCGATGAGCGATGCCTTTTGCGGTCGCTCGATGGCACCATCGTATGCCCGGATCGCAAATCCCACAGTAACCTATTTAGAGGAGCGCGTCAGGCAGATAACGGGCGCACAGAGCGTGACGGCGCTGAATACGGGTATGGCGGCTATCCACTATGCCCTGACAGCGGTAAGTGCAGCAGGACTGAACATCGTGGCCTCGAAGCACCTGTTTGGCAACAGCGTCTCGCTGATTCGCGACACGTTGGGCAGTTTCGGTGTGGAACCGCGATTCGTCGATTTCACGAAACCCGAGGAAGTGGAGGCGCAGATTGACGATAAGACCGCAGCCTTGTTCTTCGAGATCATCACCAATCCGCAGTTGTTTGTGGCTGACATCAAGGCGCTGTCGGAGATTGCCCACAAAAAGGGCGTGCCCCTGATAGCTGATACAACCATCGTGCCGTTCTCCACCTTTCATGCGAATGAGTTGGGTGTGGATATCGAGGTGGTCAGCAGCACGAAGTACATCTCCGGAGGAGGTACAGGTCTTGGTGGTTTGCTCATCGACTATGGACGCTATGACTGGTCGCAGCATCCGTCCCCTGCCCTACAGGCCCGCACCAAGCGTGTTGGCAAGAAACAGGCATTTACGGCTCGTGTAAAAACGGAACTGGTGACGAATCTCGGTTCGCTGATGACACCCCAGGCTGCCTATATGGAAACGCTGGGTCTTGACACCCTCGACATCCGTTTCCGTCGTCAGGCAGAGACCACACTGTGGCTTGCTAAGCAGTGTCAGGCACTGCCGGAAATCAAGCGCGTCAACTATACCGGCTTGGAGGATAATCCTTTCCATGCACTCTCGGAAGCACAGTTCGGTCCCTTACCTGGTGCCGTCTTCACCATCGACCTCGAATCGAAGGAAGCCGCCTGGGCGTTCATCGACAAGTTACAAGTGATTCGTCGCGCCACGAACCTCTTCGACCGTAAGTCGCTGGCCATCCATCCCGCCTCGACCATCTTCGGCCTCTTTACGCCAGAACAATGCGCTGAGATGTCTGTCCCAGACACCACAGTACGATTAAGCATCGGTCTCGAGGCCGGCGAGGATTTGCTGGAAGATATTATTCAGGCTGTGAAATAAAAAAGTGAAGAGGCGACTCTTCACTTTTACTTTTAGATATAGAATTCCGAAGGATCTATCAACCCCGCACGGAGCGCGTATTTCACCGCTTCGTGCGCTGTGTTGATGCCCAGTTTGCGGAAGATGTTCTTGCGATGTGTGGTGACGGTATGAATGCTCGAGAAGCGCTCGGCAGCAATCTCCTTGGTAGTCTTACCCAGTGCGATGCCCTTTACAATCTCCATCTCCGTTGTCGTCAGAACATTGGGTGTGTCATCCTCTTGTTGTTGCTGTGTGATGATGGTCTCCAAGGCACGTTGGCTGAGGTAGCGCGTATGGCGGTTGACAGCGCTGAGAGCCTCGCGAACCTCGCTCAAGGGACCGTCTTTATATACCACACTGAATTGGTGCGATGAATAGACCACGCGGCGGATGAACTGGGGTGTCAGGTCGTCGCTGATAAGAATCCATTGCGACAGATTGAAGCGCTCAGCGATGATCAGGAGCTGATCCTCGTCGGTAAAGTCAAACAGCGTGTAGTCGAGCAACACGACAGCACTCTCGTGTTCCTTGAGCAACTCCACGAGTCTTGCCTTGTCGAAAGCACGATACACAGCACTGTCTTCGGCATTAAGCAGGCTCTCTAACGCGAATCGCGTCAGTTCCTGATTGTCGGCTAAAATATAATTCCTCATAATGTCGGTTTTACGAGTGCAAAGATACGAATTATTTTTTTAACGACCACAGATTTCACGGATAATAGGCATAGTTATTCTCGAAATCTTATAAATTCTATTGATTTCGCTGATTTTCTACGCACAATCCGTGAAATCCGTGTAATCTGTGGTCTATATAATCAATTAAATCTTGTCCAGAGCCTGGGCGAGGTCGTCGATGATGTCGTCGATGTGCTCAGTACCGATGCTCAGGCGGATGGTCGATGGCGTGATGTGCTGCTCGGCCAGTTCCTCAGGCGAGAGCTGAGAGTGGGTGGTGGTATAGGGATGAATCACCAGACTCTTCACATCGGCCACGTTAGCCAGCAACGAGAAAATCTGCAGGCTGTCGATGAACTTCCAAGCCTCATCCTGGCCACCCTTCACCTCGAAGGTAAAGATGGACCCGCCACCGTTGGGGAAGTACTTCTGATAGAGCTTGTGATCGTGATGGTTTTCCAAAGCAGGATGATGTACAGCAGCCACCTTCGGATGCTTGGCGAGGAAGTCAACCACCTTCAGGGCATTCTCCACATGACGCTCCACGCGCAGACTCAGCGTCTCGACACCCTGCAACAGGATGAAGGCGTTGAAGGGCGATATGGCAGCACCGGTATCACGCAGGATGACGGCACGGATGCGGGTGACGTAGGCTGCTGCACCCACAGCGTCGGCAAACACGATGCCGTGATAGCTTGGATCGGGCTTGGCCAGCGTTGGGAACTTGTCGTTCTGTTTCCAGTCGAACTTACCACCGTCCACGATGACACCACCGAGTGAACTGCCGTGACCACCGAGGAACTTCGTAGCTGAGTGTACTACGATATCAGCACCATGCTCCAGCGGACGAATCAGATATGGTGTGCCGAAGGTGTTGTCGACAATGAAGGGGATGCCGTGCTTGTGAGCCACAGCAGCCACGCCTTCCAGGTCGAGCACGTCGCTGTTGGGGTTGCCGAAAGTCTCGGCATATACAACTTTTGTGTTGGGTTGGATGGCAGCCTCGAGGGCGTCGAGGTCGTTTACATTTATAATGGTATTAGTGATGCCCTGCGTAGCCAGCGTGTGGGTAATCAGGTTGTACGAACCGCCATACAGGTTGTCGGCAGCTACGATGTGGTCGCCAGCCTGTGCGATGTTCTGCAGTGCGTAAGTGATGGCAGCAGCACCAGAGGCGACTGCCAAACCTGCCACACCACCCTCCAGGGCTGCGACACGATCCTCGAACACACCCTGCGTAGAGTTGGTCAGTCGACCATAGATATTACCTGCATCGCGCAGGCCGAAACGGTCGGCAGCATGCTGTGAATTACGAAACACATACGACGTGGTCTGATAGATGGGCACGGCGCGTGCGTCGGTTGCGGGGTCAGCCTGTTCTTGGCCTACATGAAGTTGTAAAGTCTCAAAACGATAATTCTTCTTACTCATAATCTTATCCTTTCTTATTTAATTAATAATGTTCAATGTTGACCTTCGGTCGAGTCTGCTCACGCTCGGCATAACTCAAGCAAGCTTGGCTCTGCCCTCGCTCAATCGCAGACTTCATTGTTTGACGGTGCAAAGGTACGAACTTTGGAAATATCCTCCAAATTTCTTGTGAAATTCAGAAAATATCACTAATATTACGCCTGATTTAGAACAATATTCCAAACTAGGCACTTTCAAGTCCCTTAAACAGAATAAAACTCCAAAAAAGGCTATGAGAGTCGGTCTATCGGCCTCAAAATGATAAGAAAATCAATCAAAATGATAGATATTTGTTGATGGCCAAGGCTGTCTTCTGTCGGCCTATGGCGATGATCTTCTCCGATTTGTCATAGTCAAAACCGCCATAGCGGGCCATCTGGATATCTACCAGTATATCGGGTTTCATCAACTTAGCCATGAGGATGGAGTTTTGACGGATCATCAGCGAACTCGAGCGCGACAGCACCGTATAGTAGTTGAAATTGATGTTGTCCGGAATCAGCTTGTCCAGAATCTTGGCCTTCAGCGACTTGTCCTTCTTTTGCAGTTCCGTCAGCCTGTGCGACTCCTCCCATTGCGTCTTATAGTCGTGGCCACTCACGTCCACACCCACCAAGATGTCGCCAGCCTGACGTTTCACACGGTTCAGGGGAATCGGGTTGATGACACCGCCGTCAATCAGGATCATGTTGTCACGCTGGACGGGCTCGTAGAACGATGGCAAAGAGATGCTGGCACGGATGGCCTCAAACAAGCTCCCCTTGTTGAACACCACCTCCTTGCCGGCCCTCAGGTCCGTTGCCACAGCACAGTAGGGTATGGGCAAGTCCTCTATGTGCACGTCAGGCACAAACTCCATGATGGCCTCGATGATGCGCGTACCTTTCACCAGATGGTTCAGGCTCAGCGAGAAATCCGTCAGCTCCAGCATCTTCTTCCTGTCGACGGTCTTCATCCACTCCCTGAACTCCTTGATCTTCCCTGCCGCATAGACGCCTCCGACGAGTGCCCCCATCGAGCATCCGGCTATAGAACTGATGCGATAGCCCTTCGCCTCCAGCTCCTCTATGGCACCGATATGCGCCAGTCCCCTGGCACCACCACTCGACAGCACCAAGGCCACGCTCTTCTTTCCTGTTTCTTTCGTCATCGCCTAAACACCTCCAGTCGTTATTATTGTTAAATTTGCTGCAAAGATAATCATTTTCGCACAAAATTGTTACCTTTGCAGGCAAATAAAAAGAGAAAAGATGAAAAAGCTATTACTAACCATCCTCTTTGGAGGATTATGCCTGTTGGCAACGGCTCAGCAGCCAGCGAAAACAGATCGTGCCGTCAGCAACGACTCTACGGAAATGCCTTCATACCCGGGAGGTCCTGAAGCATACCGGAAATTTGTGAAGAAGAACTTACACTACCCTGACTACGCAGCACAATTCGATGCGGAGGGCGTCTGCACCATGCTGTTTGTCGTCGACGTGGACGGAAGCATCAGTGGCGTGATGGCCAAGGACTGCAAAATCACACGCGTCAACGAAGGCTCTATCGCCTCGATGACGGAAGCCGAAAAAGCTGCAGTAAAGAAGGAGTGTGCCAGACAGATGGCCAAGGAGGGCATGCGCGTGATTCAAAAGATGAAGAAGTGGAATCCTGGAAAGAAAAACGGCAAAGCCGTCAAGTCCCTTCACACCCTTGACCTCTCGTTCGGCGTCAACTATGTTGACTGACACCGGCTACGCTGGCGCCAGAAAAACCTTATCACGGACCAGCCGTCTATCCTGAACATCCTGGCCAGGTACGGCAGTACTGATGGTCTCCATTTCGACCACTACGTCGAGGACTGGGACTTCGGGTAACTCGTATCTTCTACATATAATATGTCATGTAATTACCCATGTAATTACTCATAAATAATTTAAGTTTCGGTAGTTTAACAAAAACACCGCTCGCTACGCTCACTAAAAAAACAATGGCTGCGCACTGAAAATAGTTTTCTCTGTTTTTGCTTTCATTATTCGGAACTTGCGAAAGTTGAGTTAATGGTAAATTATATGGCTAATTATATGGTCATTACATGTTAAAAGAAAAATCCGATGCTGTGAATTTTCCTGCCTGATTTCTTGTATAATTCATTTTTATTTCCTACTTTTGCAACGGATTTTTGGCAAAATTGACACAAATCCGTAACAAAAACGGTATTAATAACACGTAAATAACTGAAAGCCATGAAGATAGAAAGATTCAATTATATGCAGCAACTCATTGAAGATGCCACGGGGACGGGGGAGTGAAATTATAGTTATGGGTAACAATGAATATCAAGGAAATACTGAACAGGACTGATCGCTTTGCAGCCAATGCCGGTTGCAAGCTGACAGAGGTTGATACTGAACATGCTGTTGCCGAGATGCTGGTGACATCAGAACATTTGAATGGTGGACAGGTGTGTCAGGGAGGGGCTTTGTTTACTTTGGCCGACTTGGCAATAGCAGCACTGATGAACTGCAGGGGGCAGCTCACCTTCGGCATCAATAATAGTATTATGTTTGTATCGAGTGCCAAAGAGGGTGACATGCTTCGTGCAGAGGCTGTTAACGTATCTCATCATCCCAAGATTCCTTCCGTAGAAGTCCGTGTGACGAATCAGGAAGGTCGTTTGATATGTCACGTTACTGGCATGGGTTACTGCAAATCCATTCCTCTGCCTCAAGACCGTGGATAGCGACCATGATGCCGGGAGACGGCTTTTGCGGGTTGTGGCTTGGGGGCGAAGGGATCGCTGATGACGGTGGCGCGAAGAATGCGGACATCAGCCAGTGGACGGTTGTATTTGTCAGTAGCTGCCTGTTGGATCTTTTCAACCACGTCGAGGCCCTGGGTGACTTCACCAAATACGGTATACTGGCCGTCGAGATGAGGTATTCCGCCCACAGTCTTGTAGGTTTCAAGCATCTCGGGAGTCAGCGTTACCTGTCCATGTGTGGCGGAATCCAGCCGTTGTTGTATGGTTGCCAGCTGCTTGTCGTTGAGTATCCTGCCCCATACGATATAGAACTGGCATGCTCCTGAACGCTGCTCAGGATTCACGTTGTCTGGTTCACGAGCAGCTGCCACGACCCCTCGACGATGATAGAGCTGTGGCAACCGGAACTCTGGCTCAATGGTATAGTCCAGCTCGCCAGAGCCCAGCCGCTGGCCAGGCAGTGCATGTTTGCTGTTCAGGTCGCCACCCTGAATCATAAAGTCCTTGATGACGCGATGGAACAGCAATGAGTCGTACACCTGCATACGCACCAGTTTCAGGAAGTTGTCGCGATGTTGTGGTGTCTCGTTATAGAGGGCTATGCGGATGTTGCCCTCTGTCGTTTCCAGTTCGACCTCAGCCCTCTGCTGTGCAGAGATGCTTGCACAGAAGCAGAAGAGCAGGCAAGTGATAATTCCATTGATCTTCATTTTCAAACGTGTTCTTTCTGTAATGATGCTGCAAATATACAAAAAAAATTGTAACTCTCGGCCAAAGTTTTGGAATATTCATATTTATTGTCTATCTTTGTGGCGCAAAAGAGAAAAGTACGATGACAGCCATTTGAAACGATGATATTTGCAAGAGATAAAAGTCAGATGTGCAACAACCTGTTGCAGTTTGCCCATGTCTATGCCTGGGGCAGGGAACATGGACGGAAGGTGATGTCGATGCGTTTCAGCTACAAGTATCCGTACTTCAAGATTACCCATTCTAACCTGGTGAGCTTTCCGCTGTATGTGACAGCGAAGCTGCTGGCAGCCATCAAGGTGTTGCCGACAGCCAGCTTCAAGCATGCGGAGTGCGACCTTGCGGCCTTGGAGCAGATGATGCTGCACCACAGGCATATCGTGGTCAGCGGCTGGTATGTGCGCTTCTATGACCTGTTTCTGAAATACCGCGATGATATTTGCGACCTTTTTACTATTGACCCACAGTATACGGAGCCTGTGAAGAAAAAGATGCTGCGTTGGGAGGGTGTGCGACTGGGCGTGCATATCCGTCGTGGCGACTATGCCGAATGGAAGCACGGCATCTACTGCTACGATGACGAGACATACGCCGACTATATCCGTCAGTTTGCTGCGCTGATGCCAGACCAGAAGGTCTGCGTCTGCCTCTCCACGAACGATCCGGCGCTGTCGGCAAAGGATTATCGGAAACTCTTAGGCAACGACGACCAGATAGAGGTACACCTGTTGGGTGGCAATGCGGTGGAGGACCTGTATATGCTGTCGGAATGCGACTACGTCATCGGTCCCCCCAGCACCTATTCGCTTGTGGCAGCGATGTATCGCGACATTCCGCTTTGTCGTATGGATCAGGTGAAGGACGGACAGCTCAGCCTGTCAGACTTTAAGCTGTTCGACTACTGGTTCCGTCGCATTGTCTGAGTAGTCTCTCGTACACATCTCCCATACCAGTTTCAGCCAGATAATGACCACGGGCAGGGCCTTCAGCGAGAATGCCCTGATGACGTAGGTGCGCAGGTCGCCAGGGAAGAGGTCGGTACTCGACAGCGAGGTGAGTATGAAGCAGAACACAAGCAGTGCGATGTCCAGTCGACTGCGTTTCCAAGGTACGGCAATGAACCAGATAGCGACACCCAGCATGGAGATGATGTAACTGCTGTTTTCGGCTCCCGTACTGAAGATGTTGACGCACATAAGCACCGAGGCCAGTAACATCAGTTGGAAGGCGTGATGCCGATACTGCCTGATGCGCAACAGAGGCAGCAGGCTGTAGATGGCAGCAGGGACAAGGATCCACAGGTCGTTCCACGTTGACCACCACCAATTGGTGACATCGGGATTCTTGCCAGCACTCTCGAAAACGGCGTAGTAAGCAGGCAGTCCTGCTGAGCAGGCATAGCCAATCTTACGCACCATTCCCAGCAGACTGATGTTCTGGAAATCGGAGAGCAGGTTCTCCTGGCCTTTCTCGCTCAGGCATTTGAACCACTCCACATACTGACCAGCGATATAGTCGGCTCCGAAGAGGGGCATGGGCAGTACAAAGAGTACAATGGTCCAGATGACGAGCCACATGATGAACTTCGGTTTGCTCTTGGCAAAGAAAAAGAAGATGAGACCCACGATGCCGTAAGCCTTCACCAGCACGCCCATCACTATCCAGAAGGCTGCCCAGATGTCCTTGCCTCGTCGGATGGCTGAATAGGTCAGCAGAATCATGGCACCAGTAGCCACATTGAACTGCGACATACCCAGGGCGTTGAGCATTTCGTGGGCCGTGAGCCAGATGACCACCACCTTCTGTTCTGTTGTCAGCGTGCTCTGTCGGATGGCCCACCAGAGGAAGAGTGCCAGTGCCAGATGCCAGAGAGACACGTCAATCCAAAGCAGAGGATTGCTCATCGAGGTGATGGTATTGCTAATCAGAGAGAAGGGTGCGATGATGAGACTGAAGAGAGGCCCATAGTGGCTGACGTCGTAGTGGTCGCCATGATTCTCAAAGAGGCTCACACCATCCACCGCATGCCAATAGCAGAACTTATAGATGAGGAAGTTGTTGAAGTTGTGCATGTGGAGGCCTACGGAGACGGCCACCATGAGCATCCACAGTGAAAACAGCGTCCAGGTGTTGCGCCAGAACGGCAGTCGTGCAATCTGTTTGAACTTTTCAGTCGTCATTCGTTATGTCAAAGTATTTTTTCAGCACCAGCAGGGAGATGAGCTTTTCCTGTTGTTTGTCCTGGAACTGGCGGACATAGTCGTGGGCATGCCGGATGATGGCTTCAGCCTCATCAGGATGCCCGATGTAATACTGCATGCGCTCCTCCAAATCGGAGAAGTCATCGCGCACCTCTATATAATGGTAGTTAGGGACGAGTGTCCCCTCCATGAACCACGTCTCCTGCGTCAGTCGTGGCGATACGGCGATGCTGTTGCTGGACATCACCCATTTCAGGTTCGACGCCACATCGTTGCCCTCTAACGACATGATGAACTTGTAGTCCAGGTGTTCGCCAATGGTGAGCTTGGGCTTCTGCCACTCCGGATGTGTTTCCGAACGGTTAGTGGAGGCGGCATCGACCATCGGATGGCCCATCCAGCGGGTCATGAAGACGTCGCGGTTTTGCTTGCGTGGTCCCAAATCACCACGGAAGATGGCGACGTTCTTCTTGTCGCGCCATTGCTTTTTGTCGTTGACAAACAGGAAGTGGCGATTCTTGTCGAGGTTGAGAATGACGGAGTTGTCGTTATGCTCCACAATGGGACGGTTTTTCACGATGGCAGGCTCAGGAGCCACATAGGGCTTGTCGCCAGCATCGAGAATCCAACGCAGGTCCTGTGAGAAATAACGCGCATACTCCATTGCATCGAAATAGTAGGCTTTCTGCCCTGTCACCTCCTGATCGCACAGTCGTACGGCCTTTAGATTCCAGTCCTGACGGTTGTAGTCGCTGTTGACAGTCAGTTTGCAGTAGTAGGCAGCACGCTGAAGCATCACCTCCCTGTTGGGATGGCTGTCGACCTGTTTCAGAAGATGGTTCAGTCGCCACTGCGAGAAAACCTTGGGAGTATACTCGCGCAGATAGCTTCGCACGTAATACTTCAGGTTGCTGTTTTTCCCACTGTTCAGCATATAGTGGAGCTTTCTTTTATCCATCATTGTTATCGGAGAAAATAAAGGAGGTGTTTATACAGACGTTTATAGAACCACTTGAGTCGCTTCAGTGGACGTGGCTTGGTGGGAATCATCGTGGGCATACTGCCATCGGCACTACACTGGCAGGCCAGACAAGGATGGCTCCAGAGTGACACCAACTGACCCGACTGGATCAGGCGGTTGTGCAGACAGTCGCTGTTGCAATCGCTCTTGTGCTCATTGACATAGTCCATCACCACCTGGGCACCCTGCCGGTTGAGATAGTAGCACCCGGCATAGCGGTCTCTGGTGGCAGGGTAGAGCAGCTGACCCTTCCGACGCTGACTCCTGGGCACCAGCAGCAGACTGCTTTCCTCGTAGTTGATGATGAGGGGCTGGCCGGCATATTTCGCCTGACACTCGGTGATACTCTGAGGGAACAGGCTGTGGAACGAAGGATAGAAGCGCAGATCGTCTTCGACAATGAGGGCTCCGTCCAACTGGTGGTCGAGGATGTACTGTGTGGCCAGCAGATGTTTGTAGGCACAGCTGGTTCGTGGAAACAAGCCATGCATGGTATCGGACTTGCCATCGTCGACGAAGCAACGGTCAAGAATCTCCGGTGTCAGGTCTGACACGTTGCCGTCAAGGATATAATGACAGGGCAAGGCCACCTGTTCCAGTTGTTTCTGGATGAATGCTTTGCGGTCTTCCTGACCTCGAACGTGTATCACCAGTACCTGCACTTCCGCCATACCTTTCTCTTGCTCTTGATTGTTAACGCAGACAAAAGTAGTGAAAAAAGTCCGATTTAGCAATTTTTAGATAGAAAAAATACGCTTTCTTTGGTAATTTGCCTGCTTTTCACTACTTTTGCAGACAAATAACACGATTAGTACCCCATCAGATGATTCCAAAGAAGATACATTACTGCTGGCTGAGCGACGAGCCCTTTCCGAAGAAAATCCGGAAATGCATGGACACGTGGCACAAGACTCACCCAGACTATGACATCGTCTGTTGGAACACCCATAACTTCGATATCAATGCCGTGCCCTACGTCAAGGAGGCCTTTGAAGCCCGCAAATGGGCTTTTGCAGCCGACTATATCCGCATGTATGCCCTCTATACGCAGGGTGGCATCTATCTGGACTCCGACGTGGTGCTGCTGAAGAAGTTCGACGACTTCCTCGACAACTCGTTCTTCTCCAGCATGGAGTATCACCCCATACAGATAGAGAAATGTGGCACCATGCAGTATCTGGACGCTGACGGACACCGTACAGCTGACGTTTTTATACAGGGCATCCAGATTCAGGCAGCTGTGATGGGTGCTGAAGCCGGCTGTCCCTTTGTCAAGGAAGTGATGGACTGGTATCAGGACAAGCACTTCGTGAAAGACGACGGCTCGCTGCGTACTGACGTGCTGTCGCCCTATATCTATGCCCGTGTGGCAGAGCGCAAGGGTTTTGTCTACAAGGACATCGACCAGCAGTTGCCTGGCCGCATCCATATCTATCCTTCAGAAATCTTTGCAGGCAACAAGCACGAGGTGACGAAGAACAGTTATGCCATCCACCTCTGTGCCCACTCGTGGCACCTGACACCTTGGGAGAAGATACGCCGATTCTTTGGACTCAGCAAGAAACACCAACAAGCCAATGGGATATAACAAGGAACGATACAGGACACTGAAAGGTATAGCATACTACATCGTACTCTGTTTGTGGTATTTGTTCTCGTTGCTGCCTTTCTGGGTGCACTACCGTCTGAGCGACCTCATCTACTGTCTGCTCTACTATGTGGTGGGCTATCGTAAGAAAGTAGTTCGTGAGAACCTGACATCGTCGTTCCCGGAAAAGTCTGTGGAAGAACTGAGGAAGATAGAGCGTGGCTTCTTTCATTTCCTGTGCGATTATATGGTGGAATCCATTAAAATGATGACCATCAGCGACCGTAATATGCGGAAAAGAATGGCGTTCAAAGGTACAGAAGCAATCAACCAGTGTGTCGAAGAAGGTCAGTCGTGTGCCCTTTATATGGGACATTACTGTAACTGGGAGTGGGTAAGCTCGCTACCCCTATGGTTCACACCTAAAGGACAGTGTGGACAAATTTACCATGAACTGGAGAACCTTGTCACCGATCGTCTCTTCACCCGGTTACGTGGACGCCGTGGCTCTATCAACATCCCCATGCAGGACACACTGCGCTTTCTGTTGAAGAGCCAAAAAGATAATCAACCCGTCATTATCGGCTATCTTGCCGACCAAAAACCTTATTGGACTAACATCCACCACTGGGTGGATTTCCTGAATCACGACACCCCCGTGCTGACGGGTACAGACCGTCTTCTCCACAAGTTGAACCATGCCGTTTTCTACCTCGACATGCGCCGCATACGCCGCGGTTACTACGAAGGTGAGTTCAAACTCATCACACGCGAGCCAAAAACGTTGGAGGGTTTCAAACTGACCGATATCTACTATCAGAAGCTGGAAGAGACTATCCGTCGTGCACCAGAGTACTGGCTATGGAGTCACAAGCGTTGGAGTCGTACCCGCGAGGAGTTCGACCGTCTCTATGAAGTGGTTGACGGAAAGGTGATGCCCAAGTCTCAGAAGTCCAATTAGTCGACCTTTAACCCGTCTTTTTTCATGCGTTCCATGTATTGCTGGATGATGGCCTTCAGCTCTCGTTCCATTTGGGGCTGCTGTGCCACATGGCCTTTCAGGTTCTGTTGCATCAGTGAGTCGCTGAGAGCATAGACGGCACGTGTCTGATGGCCGTCGAACTGCAGTACCAGCCCGTGTTTCACATACTGATAGATGCCATTCAGGTAGTTGACAGCCCATGTGTCCTCCTGAGGGGTGTTCAGCACATCGATACCAAAGCCGAAATAACCCTTGTCATAGCCCAGCATCCCTAATACCGTTGGCAGGATGTCAATCTGCTGAGCCACCTTGTCGTGCATCACACCAACAGGGTTCGACGGGTCATATATAATAATAGGAGAACAGAATCCACCCAGATCAGTCTGATATTCCGCATGATCACTCATATTCGTGTGGTCGCTGGTCAGTACGAAAATGGTGTTCTTGAACCAAGGCTGACGACTGGCTGTCTGGAAGAAACGGCCGATGGCCATATCGGTATAGCGGATGCACTTATGGATGAGTAGCGATTCCTCTGGGAACTGCTGCTTGTATTGTTCTGGCACCACGAAGGGATGATGGCTGGAGGCTGTGAAGACGGCCGTCATAAACGGCTCCTTCATCTTCGACATCACTTCGGCATAGTATTGCAGGAACGGTTCGTCCCAGATGGCCCACGTACCGTCGAAGTCATCGTTGCCGTGAGCAGCTTCGTACTCCGTGCGCCCATAGTAGTGTTGGAAACCCGTCTTGTTGGCAAAGGCCTGAAAACCCATCGAACCATTCTGGGCACCATGGAAGAAGGCCGTCTGGTAACCCTCGTCCGCCAAGATACCTGCCAGTCCGGTGAAGGTGTTCATCGATGCCGGCGTCAAGATAAAAGGTTCGACGAACATGGGGATGCTGCACAGAATGCTGGGCATGCCGTCAATGCTCTTGCGTCCGTTGCAATACGAATATTTAAAGGTCGTGCTCTGGCTGATGAGGGAGTCGACACAGGGTGTATAACCCTTGTAGGTACCTTTTTCGAGACTCTTGTTGAGGGCACCGATATATTCGCGGCCAAAACTCTCGACAATGAGAACGACGATGTTTTTGGTGATGGGTGATGGGTGATGGGTGATGGGTGATGGGTGGTGGACGGGGGTGTAGATGGTTGCCAGTTCCTCGCTGGGGAAGTACTGGGGAATCGTAAAGACATCCTTGCCGATGGTGCGGATGAGCGAGAACGGGGTGTTCAGCACCAGTGCCGCATCGATGGGACGTGCCGCATACTGGTTGGCATTCGAGATGGTGATGGGTCGGACAGCTGTAGAAAAGCCTCCGCGGATACCTGCTACTGAAAGTGGAATGGCCACTAACAGCGACACCACACAAACCGTATAGTAGAACGCTTTGGACGCATGCTTACGGAAGTCGACAGTAGGCTTGGCATAGTTTTTCCACAAGTCTGCCACCACGAAGATGAAGAGGAGCACCAGGTACCAATGGCTCAGGAACTCCTTGCCAAAAATGCTGCCCAGGTTGCTCTCGTTCTGAAACTCTTCAAACACCGTTGTCGTCGTCCGTCGCATGGTATATTGGAAGTACACCGCGTCCATCAGGTTGACAGCCAGTGCGATGCTGTTGACGATGACATAAAGGAGTTTGCAGATGCGGTGGTAGACCGCATTTTCCTTCCAATGCAGCGGAAAGAGCATCATGACGATGTAGAGGGCATTGGTGTAGAGAATGGCAGTGGTATCGAACACCAGTCCGCCTCGGAAGATGTCAGCGGTATAGGTCAGGTAGTCGGTATTCTCAAAAAAATATGCCAGACGGGCTAACTGATAGACACCAAAGATCTGCAGCAGATTCCATACGACGGCTACTGTTGGTGCATAGCTCTGGCTGAATAGTTCTTTGATCCTTCTCTTCATCGCTCGTTCAAGTCGTTAGATGCTGCCTGCAGGATGGCCTTGGCCCACTGCATGAGCTGTTGCTGGTTGTTGCCTTCTCCACCAACCACTCGCTCACCAATGAAGTCGTAGCACACATAGCCAGTGGTGTCGTACATCAGATAGCCATCGTCATAAGTATGGATGGCACAGGGGGTTGTATAGGTCTTGCTCAGGACGTCACGACTGAAGGTATAGTCGTCATGACGGATTCCCAACTGTCCCAGCAATGTGGCAGGCAGGTCGGTCTGGTTACACATCTGTTCAATGCGACGTGCTTCCTTGACTGCTCCGCCAATCCAAATCATAGGGATATGGTTTTTCAGGGGATGCGTCTCACCGATATCCTCATAGGGAATGCCGTGATCGGGCAACAGCACCAGCAGGGTATTCTTCCACCGGTCGCTCTTGCGGAACTTCTCGACAAAACGTCCCAGACAGTCGTCAAGATAATAGAAGGCGTTGAGTACCTCGTCGTCGAAATGGTGCATGGGAACGTCCCAGGGCTGGTGACTGCTCAGCGTGGAATAACCGATGACAAAAGGCTCCCGGGCTGTTGAGGCCATCTCGAAGAGACTCTCGAAGGTGATGCCGTCGCAGACACCCCATTGCGAGGTTTTCTGTTCCTCGGCGGTATAGTCTTTCTTGCTTTTCAGCGTCTCAAAGCCACCACCGATGAGATAGCTGCGCATATTCGTGAAGTTGACGTCGCCACCATACAGATAGTAGGTGCTATACCCCAGGCTGTCACTCAACGTCCGTGCCATATTGGGAAGAGTACGTGACTTAGAGGGAATCTTCATCACTGACATCGTTGGGAACGAGGGATAGCCGCTCCACGTACACACCGTTCCACGATCGGTACGCCACGTGTTGCCATAACACTGGGCAAAATAGACTCCCTCCTTGGCCAACCGGTTCAGGTTGGGGGTGATGTCGCTGCGACCACCTATCTCTGTAAAGGTGCCTCCACAGCCCTCCAACAGCACGACGATGATATTTGGCTTCTGCGTGTTCAGCAGTGCGTCGCTGTCGACGGAGGTCGTCGTAAACAGTTTGTCAATGATCTGTTGGCACTGGGCGTCATCCATGAAATGGTATACTGTATTGTTCGATGCCGTCTTCTCGAACGATGCCAGGAACGAGAACACAGGGTTTACAGCCGAGTGGTTCAAGAACTGATTTTGCGAGAAATACACCTGTCCTATGTTGGTCGTCGACTCGTCCAGTCCTCCTCGGATACCAATGACAATGAGGGGTATCATCACGATATACAACAGCAGTTCTATCCAATTTGAGATTTGAGATTTGAGATTTGAGGTTTGAGAGGACGAGATCCAGTCATAAGCCAGGTAAATGAGTGCTGCCACCAGCAGGAAAGCCACCAGTCGCACCAGCAGATAACCCGTGGTGACACTGGCCATCGCCTCAGTCGGCGTCTCAAGATACTGCAGACACGAGGCATCGAGTTTGAAATGCCAGAACGGATAGAGACTGGTGTCAGCCACAAAAGCCAGGGCAAAGGCCACAGCCAGCAGGGCATAGTAAGGCTTCAACAGCCAGCGGGGCATCTTTACCCAGATGCTCACCATCGTCACCAGGAAGGGTACGATCAGAAAATAAAGGGATGTCGAGAGGTCGAGACTCAACCCGTGCCTGATGACAGCAGGCATGTCAGCAACCTTACCATCGTTGCAAAGCATAAAGACCACCTTGGCGGCAATGAATATAAAAACCGTCAACGCGTAAAACTTCAGCAACCAGATGATTCTCGTTTTCATATCGTTTGCAAAAGTACGAATAAGAGATCAAAAAGCCAAACGAAAAACAAAAATTGTTATGTCGGAATGGCAAAAACGTCACTACCCGTTCCTTTTTTAACTTCTTTAACCAAAAAAGAGTTGTGTGCGCACAAATTCTTTCATTTTTCATCTTTCATTTTTCATCTTTTTCGTACCTTTGCAGGCGATTTTAAGAACAAGGATAATAATTCACTTAAACAATTAGTAATATGGCAAAGTTAGATTTGACACAGTATGGCATCACCGGTTCTACCGTGATTGCTCACAATCCGTCTTATGAGTACCTCTTCGAGGAAGAGACAAAGGCAGGTCTGGAAGGTTTCGACAAGGGTGTGAACACCGAGTTGAATGCCGTTAACGTAATGACTGGTATCTACACTGGTCGTTCTCCTAAGGACAAGTACATCGTGAAGGATGCACAGAGCGAGGACAAGGTATGGTGGACCACTGAGGGTTACAAGAACGACAACCACCCCATGTCTGAGGACGTTTGGAAGACCGTTAAGGATATCGCCATCAAGGAGCTCTGCAACAAGAACCTGTATGTTGTCGACGCTTTCTGCGGTGCCAACGAGGCTACCCGTCTGCGTGTTCGCTTCATCGTTGAGGTTGCCTGGCAGGCTCACTTCGTAAAGAACATGTTCATCC
>JAEEGH010007176.1_pt1 | contig 26950 bp, 21 predicted proteins | sample 9134181 | NCBI WGS metagenome assembly JAEEGH01 (sample SAMN16246544, study PRJNA631951) | gut metagenome | biome: gut microbiome; feature: rumen; material: DP-attached | host: Bos | place: Iran: Karaj | collected 2018-10 | reverse complement strand
AGAATTATGAAGTACCCCTGTGAGAACTGCAAGCTACGTGCTGCGTATGACAAGAACCCGAAGTCTTTAATCGGGCGCTTCTGGCGTTGGCAGATCAACTTCTGTCCCAGTTGGCGAGGCTACTTTAAGTCGCTGCCACCTGAGAAACAGGAAGAGATTCGCAAGAAGTATGACTTCTGGAAGTATCAATGATCAAACGAAGACGAAGTTAAATAGCGACGAATAGAATAAGGTATGAGCATAAAACTGATTATATTCGATTTTGACGGGACGCTGGGCGACACCAGACGGAACATCGTCACGACTATGCAAATGACCATCAAGGAGATGCAACTGCCAGAACGCAGTGAAGCAGAATGTGCATCTACCATTGGATTGCCATTGGCCGGATGCTTCAGAACACTGTTTCCTGATATTCAGGATGAACTCATTCCCCGCTGTGCTGAAACCTATCGCAGAATCTTCAATGAGAATCTTCAGAAGATTACGCCTGAAGCCTTTCCTGGTGTTGTCAAAACCTTGAAAACTCTGAAAGAACAAGGTTTGGTACTCACTATCGCTTCATCCCGTTCACGCCATTCACTGATAGAACTAACTCACAATATGGGCATCGCTGACTATATTTCTTATTTTATAGGGGCTGATGACGTGAAGGAGGCGAAGCCAAAACCAGAACCTGTACTGAAGACCCTCGCTACAATGCACTATGATGCTTGTGAGACGCTTGTTGTCGGAGATATGGCCGTAGATATTCAGATGGGAACCAATGCGGGAACAAAGACTTGTGGTGTGACTTGGGGCAACGGAAGCAGAGAAGAACTCAATGAGGCCGGAGCCGACTATATCATTGACAGAATGGAGGATCTTTTAGGAGTAAAAGAATCATGGTGAGCATTATGACTACTTGGCAAGGATAATGAAGAAATGAGCAGGATTGAGCGTGAGAAGCAAACAGTCCGAAAGATGATAGAGCTGTATTGCCGTCATCATCTTCATCAGGACACAATGCCGGAGGAGTATCAGCATCTGGCAGAGTTCGCTTGTCAACGTCTGGATCATTGCAGGTATGGAGAACAGAAGACTGCTTGCAAGGATTGTCCCACTCATTGCTATGCGCCTAAAGAGCGTGAGGCCATCCGTGAAGTGATGCGCTGGGCAGGGCCAAGAATGATATGGTATGCCCCCAAGGATGCCCTCATTCATTTTTTTCATAAAGTGAAACACTGGCTCCAGTCGCTCTCTTTCAGAACTGGTGTTATTGTTCTTTTGTGCTGCATACCCTTCTATATCCTTTCCTTCGCCCAGATGCTGCTACCAATAAGTGTTGCTGCAAAGGGAATCTTATGGACTATACTATTCGGATTGGCTAAGACCTGTCAATATGGAGGTCTTACAATTCTTGGTGTTGAGGGCTACAAGCGGTTAAAAAGTAAATTCAAAAAGAAAAAAGAATAAATGGAAACAAGAAAACAAATAGCAGCAGAAAAAAAGGTGCAACAGCCATAATTGAAGCAGAAGGTCACCAAGGCCATCGAGGTATCATAAAGTGACTCCACTTCAAAACAGCAAGACCCCGACCTGCAGAAATGCAAGCCGGGGTCTTATTCCGTTAGCTACCAGAATCTGATAACATAAGGAAGATACTGAAGGAAAGTATATAACAACGAATGAGATCCCAATAAAATATAAATCCCAAGGCAAAATCAACCTGCTTTGGTTTTTATTTCGTATCTTTGCACCCGATGGATATACAGAGTTTCTTCATATCGCTTCTGAACGTGGTCTGCGAGATGGCTCCCTACCTGCTATTGGGATTCTTCATCGCAGGAGTGTTGCACGTATTCGTGCCGCAGAAGTTCTATGCCAATTATCTTTCGCGGAATAACAAGTTATCGGTGCTATGGGCGGCGCTGTTGGGCATACCTTTGCCACTGTGTTCATGTGGAGTCATCCCTACGGCTATCGGTCTGAAGAACGAAAAGGCTTCGAAAGGAGCCATTGCTTCGTTTCTCATCGCCACGCCTCAGACAGGCATCGATTCCATTCTGGCTACGTTCTCGCTGATGGGACTGGGCTTTGCCATTATCCGTCCTACGGCAGCGCTTATCACAGGTGTCTGCGGTGGATTGTTGGTAAACCGTTTGGTTCGTGAAGATGACGTGAAGGAGGATGTGTCCGCTTCATGCCAAGTAGAAAGCGGAAACAGGATTTGGCGCGTACTGAAGTATGCCTACTATGATATGCTTCGCGACATCGGTCTGCGACTGCTTATTGGACTTGTTGTTGCGGCATTGATTCAGGTGGCTGTACCTGATGAGTTCTTCCTTAGCTTCGGTAGTCAACCGCTGTTGCAGATGCTGGTGATACTGGTCATCGCCGTACCTATGTATATCTGTTCGACAGGTAGCATACCAGTAGCTGCAGCTCTGATGATGAAGGGACTCTCGCCAGGTGCAGCACTCGTGATGTTGATGGCAGGCCCTGCCGTTAATCTGGCTTCCATCCTTGTGGTTCACAAGTCGATGGGGCGTCTCTTCACTTCGATTTATCTGATGACCATCGTGGGCTTTGCTGTCCTCTTCGGACTGTTGCTTAATGCTATGGGTATCGACTTCTCCGTCGCTGCCCAAGATGCTTGCTGCATGAGCACATCCGCCTTGCCCAGTACGTTCAAGATTGTTTGCGCCACAGTATTAACATTATTAATTATATTTGCTCTTATGATGAAGTTTTTCAGCAAGTTTACCGCCCCAAAGCCCTTAGACCCCGACGTGACCGTCTATCGTGTCGAGGACATGCATTGCAGCCATTGCGAGGCAGCCGTAGTTCGTGCCGTCGAGAATCTCCCTGGTGTAGAGAAAGCCAAGGCCAGTGCCTCTACCAACACCCTCACCATCAAAGGCCCCGCTACCGAAGAGGCCATCCGTGCAGCCGTTGAGGGTATTGGATATACGTTTAAGGGAAGAGCCTGATGAGTACAGATTAACAGCATAAATCCCAATAAATCCTAAATCCCAAGCCGAGATGATGTCGATTTGGGATTTTTTTCGTATATTTGCACATGATTATATGGACTAAACAAATACGATTATGAAGATTCTGATTTTACAAGGCTCTCCGAGAGCAAATGGTAACACCGCTTGGATGGCGGAAGAGTACAAGAAGGCTGCCGAGGCAGCAGGTCATGAGGTGACGCTGGTGAACGTGTCGAAGAAGAAGATTGCAGGTTGTCTGGCCTGTGAGTATTGTCACAATAAAGGCAATGGCGCTTGCATCCAGAAGGACGATATGCAGGAACTCTACCCGCTGATGAACGAGGCTGAGGTGCTGGTGCTGGCTGCACCCATCTACTATTTCACGCTCTGCGCTCAGATTCAGGCTCCCATCCAACGCATGTACTGCGTGAACAAGCCCGCCAAGGTGAAGAAGATGGCGCTGCTGATGTCGTCATATTCTCCTGGTGTCTATGACGGAGCCACTGCCGAGTTCCGCGACATCTGCAACTACTGGCAGGTGGAGAACATGGGCTTTGTCTCTGCCAAGATTGACGAGCAGAAGACTGACGAAACCAACCAAAAGGTGGTAGCATTGGCCAACATACTGAAGGAGTCGCTTTAACAACTCAAAACATACCAATCTAAAGTGGTAGAAGCGCCGAATTTCGAATATAAGTACGACCTGGCTTACAGGAAGTCGTTTGCTGCAAGACTGAGTTTCCGTATCATGGGTATTGCGGCAGCCGTATTCTTGGTGGCCGTAGTGCTGTTCTTCCATTTCACTGGCGACAGCATGACGCTGCCGCTGACCCATCAGATCGTGAAATACGGTACCATCGTGTTCATTGTCGGACTGACGTCGCTGTTTGTGTTCTGTACTTGGGCCATCTACCAGATGTCACGACCGCTGCAACAGTTTGCTGAGTCGGCAGTGAGCATCGCCGACGGCAATCTTGATACCCCATTGCCGAAGATTCACTCAGAGGACGAACTGCTACAGTTGCGCAACGCGTTTGAGTATATGCAGACCTCCCTGAAACAGCATATCAATGAACTTCAGGCAACCACTGCCAGCAAGGAGCGACTGCAGAGCGAGCTCGTCATAGCCCACGACATACAGATGGGCATGCTGACCACGGTGTTTCCTGAACGAGACGATCTGGATCTTTTTGCCTCGATGACCCCTGCCAAGGAGGTTGGCGGCGACCTGTACGACTTCATCATCGAGGACGATGAACTGTTCTTCATCATCGGTGATGTGGCCGGAAAAGGCGTGCCCGCATCGCTCTACATGGCTGTCACACGTACCCTCTTCCGTAATCTGGCGGGCAACTATCAGAGTGCCGCCAACATCATGCGCGAGATGAACCACGCCATTGCTTCGGCCAACGAATCGCTGGTGTTTGTTACGGCCTTCGTGGGGGTGCTCGACCTGCGTACCCACCACCTTACTTATTGTAATGCCGCCCACAATGCCCCTGCCCTGATAACCGCCGACGGACAGTGCCAGCTATTGGATGTTGAGACCAATCTGCCCATCGGCATTCAGGATCACTACCGTTACGAGGAACAGCAGATAGCCTTCCCAGAGAATACAGCCCTGTTGCTCTATACTGACGGACTGACAGAGGCGATGTACATCTCTGCCGACGGTGGCAGGAAACTCTTTGGCGAAGACCGGCTGCTGCACGACCTGGAAAAGAACAAGCAGGCATCGGCCATCGAGGTGATAGACTATCTGAAGCAGCACGTTAACGTGTTTGCCGACGGAACGGTGCAGGGCGACGATCTGACGCTGCTCTTCCTGCGTCATGGCGCATCGCAGAAGAACCACTCGGCGGCTCCTCGGCGCATCATCATGAAAAATGAGATGACGGAGGTGAGTCGTATGCGTGGCTTCTTCCTCTCAGTATGCCGCGAGCATGACATCGACGACGAAACGTTCAAGACGCTCAACCTCGCCATCGAGGAATGGGTGGCCAACGTGATCAACTACGCCTATCCCAAGGGCATCAGAGGTCATGTGGAACTGACGGCAAAAGTGTCAGAGGGCATACTGACGCTGGTCATCAAGGACCACGGTGCACCCTTCGACCCCACACAGCATGCAGATGTAGATGTGGAAGCAGAACTGAGCGAGCGCCAGATAGGCGGTCTGGGCATACACCTTGTGAAGGCCATCATGGACACGGTAAACTACGAGCGCACGGCCGATGGCTACAACGTACTCACGCTGACGAAAACATTAAAAAAATAAATAATTAAACTATGAATATCGAGATTAAAGAACAAAACGGTTCCTATCTTGGAATCCTTACCGGCTGGATCGACACAGCCGAGGCCTCACAGTTTCTGGAAGACCTGAAACCCCTGATGGCCAATGCCAACAAGCGCATCGAACTTGATTGTGCCAAGTTGGAATATATCTGCAGTCTGGGCCTTCGTGGTCTGCTACAACTGAAAAAAGAAAGCGCCGCCAAAGGAGGAAGTATGATACTCACCCATGTAGAGGGCGAAGTGCAGAAGATTCTCACATTAACAGGCTTCAACAGACTGCTCGACATCCGATAACAAGGGTATCGTCTCAGATGTAAGGTACCTAATATTATTGGCAGCCCTGATGGCGATTATGACCGTCAGGGCTTAGGAGAATGTGTTGTCTGACTCTTGTGTTTCGGCCAAGATTGACAAAGATTTGCATAAATCGGCGACGTTCTCTTTCATCTATATGCGATGATTCAGAGTTTTATTCTGTTTGGGGGCATTTTAAGCGTTTAGGTTAGAATGATTTTCTCTATTTGATTAATATTTAGTCATATTTTCTATATTTGATGTATAATTTGGTAGATATCTCTAAAGTTTGTACCTTTGCAGCCGATTAACTAATAAGATATCATAATGAGTAAGAAAATTGTTTTAGTGACAGGTGCCAATAAGGGCATCGGATTCGGAATTGCCAAGCACCTCGGCCTGAGTGGCTGGCAGGTGATTATAGGCGCACGCAACGAGCAGCGCGCAGAGAAAGCCATCAGCGAGTTGAAGGCTGAAGGCATCGACGTGTTAGGGTGGGTGAACATTGAACTGAAAGACCTCGCCAATATCAAGAAGGCTGCCAAGGAGATCAAAGAGCGATTTCCTGAGTTATCGCTGCTGGTGAACAATGCCGGTATTCCTGGCGACATGAGTGTGGACAGCGAGCATACGGAGATCAGCGTCATCCGCGAGACCCTCGACGTGAACTTCATCGGCACCTTCGCCCTCACCAAGGCATTGATTCCTCTGATTGCTAAGAACAATGGCCGCGTCGCCAACGTCACTGTGCCCTCAGAGATCAGTCCTTACTGGCACCCGTTAGCCTACGTGGCCAGCAAGGCAGCACAGAATGCTATGATGGGTGTGATGGCTATCGAATTCCAGCAAGCAGGTACGCCTGTGGAGATCTTCTCTGTTCACCCAGGTCCTACGACCACCGACCTCAACGGCAATATGTCGCTCCCTGGTTTCCACAACATCAAGACTGTCGGCCAGAAGTTTGCTGAACTCATTAATGACGGCCAAAACCATCAGGGCGAGTTCATCGAGCTCTATCCGATAGTAAAGGAAGATTAGGCTTTCGTGGCGTCCTGAATGACCAATCCCGCCAGCATGAAGCCGAAGATGGCGGTGATGTGGGCAAGGGTGCCGTTGATTTGGGCTTTCGAAGAACACCATTCATGGTTCAGGAGACTTTGGTCACCTGGACCATTCTTTGCTTTGGGACACATACATTGCTCGTTGCCGCAGGTGGCATTGTGGCCTTTGTTCTCCAATAATTCATCGCTATAGATGCATTGGAATTTACGCTTGGGGTACTTTCCCTGGCTCTTAAATTTCTTTCGCAAAGCACGAGCCAAAGGATCACCCTGCACCTTCCAAAACTCAGTTACTTTAATGCGAGTTGGATCCATCTTCAGCGCAGCACCCATCGATGAGAAAAACTTGGAAGATGGGAACTGGGTTGCCATCAGGATGAGCAGCGCCTTATCCTTCAGAGAGTCGATGGCATCGATGATGTAGTCGTAGCTATCAAGATCAAACTCCTCAGCAGTCTCTTGCGAGAATATCTTCTGCAATGCCATTATCTCTGCTGAGGGATTAATGCTGAGCAAACGCTCTTTCAGTGCTTCCACTTTCACCTGACCAATGGTTTTGGTAGTAGCCATCAGTTGGCGATTGATATTCGTGATGCACACGCGGTCTGAGTCTACAATCGTCAACTGCTTGATACCGCTGCGAATCAGACTTTCAGCGCACCAAGAGCCTACACCGCCCACGCCGAAGATAATCACCCGTTTCTGGGCTATCCGTTCCATCGCCTCGTCACCCAGCAGCAGCTCTGAACGCCTGAATATTGCATCTTGTATTGCCATCGTCTTTCTTTATTTTGGGCGCAAAGGTACGAAATAAATTCTAAATCGTACCATGAGTTAGGTATATTTATCGCTTTTTCTCACGTCATCGTGCAGATTCTACAAAGATTATCGTAACTTTGCAAAAAATTTGCGAAGATGGGCTGCACCTCAGCAATTCGAGTAAGCTCGATTGCATTCGGTTTGCACCATCTTTGGCACGCGAATTAAGTGATTAGGTTTATGAAAGCAATCAGTACACAAAAGGCACCAGCTGCCATCGGCCCGTACAGTCAGGCCATCCAAGTGGGTAATCTCGTATATACCTCTGGTCAGATTCCCATCGACCCTGCCACAGGGAACTTCGTTGAAGGAGGCATCAAAGAGCAGACCCGTCAGTCGCTGACCAACGTGAAAGCCATCCTTGAAGAAGCCGGTCTGACGATGGGCAATGTAGTAAAGACAACGGTGTTCATGGCCGATATGAACGACTTTGCCGATATGAACGCCGTCTATGCGGAGTTCTTCGCGGAGCCTTATCCCGCACGCTCTGCTGTCGCCGTCAAAACTTTGCCGAAAGGGGCGTTAGTTGAGATTGAAGTCGTGGCAGAGATATGAAACGGATTGTTATTGCTGTATGTCATCCAATATCGTTCAAATGCGTTTCTAGCGTATTTCTTCCAGGAACCGCAGCTCTGCCTCCAGCATCTCAAGTTTCAGCATAGGACAGCCTGCCTCGCGGGCTATCTCCAAAGGACGGGTGTAGAGATAGTATATCTCCATACGACGGTGGAAGTCATAGTCCAGTCGCATGGATGGCGAAGAGGGCGTCATGTTATCCGTCATATCTATCATCTTGTCGACAAACGCCTCATCCAGGTTCTTCACGCCCAGATGCTGGGCAGCACTTACCACCTCCATCATCTGCTCGCGAATCAGTTGACGCGTCGACTTGTTCTTCAGCAATTGGTCTGTCTGTGTGTGCAGTGCTACCGTCATACCGTTGAACGGCATGTTCCATACGGCTTTCTTCCATCGTGCCTCATTGTATTCAACCAGTCCCGTCTCGATGCCTGCCTGACGGAACTCATCCACCACAGCCTGCATCAGCGCTTCATCCTTGCAGGAATAGTTGGCCAGGTTGATGCTGCCATAACATTGGTGATTGACGACGCCAGGCTCCGTCTTGGCAGAACAGATAAAGGCCAGTCCGGCAGCCAATTGCACGCTGGGGAACATCTTCTGCACATCCTCCTCCACCCCGATGCCGTTCTGAATGAGCACCACCAGCGTCTTGACCTTCGGTCGAGCCTGCTCACGCTCGGCAGAGTCGATGCGAGCATCACTCTGCTCTCGCTTACTCGCAGCCTTGTCATGGAGCAATGGAGGTAGCAACGTCTGCAACTTGCCGTTGTTCACTGACTTCAGACACACCAGCACCACGTCTCACTTCGGCATGTCCTCCGTGTGCAGATAGGCATTTACATCGTCCAAATGAAACGAACCGTTGCAGGAATCTACCTGCAGACCGTGCTGTTTCACATACTCATAGTCACTGTGAAACAGGAAATGAAGTTCCTGTCCTGCATGAGCCAATTTTGCTCCATAATATCCACCAATGGCACCAGTGCCAATCACTCCGTATCTCATTTTGATAACAATAATTTGTTAAATGTGAGTGCAAAGATAGTAAAATCTCGCCTTTTTCCCGTACTTTAGCCGATGATTTTAATAAGAATTGTGAAATGTGACGCTTGAATAAAAATATTTGCGTATCTTCGCAGCAGATTTTCTGAACAGATACGATGATGAAGAAGTACATACTGTTTTGCCTCGTAGTCCTATTGCCCTTCGGTATCAGGGCCCAGGAAGATCATGACATCGCAGCCTCGTTGAACCTGAACGAGGTCGTGGTGCTGGCAGACGGTATGACGTTTGAGGAGTATCTGGTAAAACAAGTGCTGGAAAACGCCAAGCCGCTGAAGAAACGTCTGCAGACACTGCGCTATTCCGTGACGTGCAAGCTCGACAAGGATATGGATCTGACAAAGATTCCCCATCGCCGTACCATGACCTTTGCTGCCAGGCTCGCAGGCTTCGGGCCGATTGTGTCGGCACTGATGGAGCACAAGGTGTTTGGCATCACGATGGCCGAGGACATAGTGTTCAACAACGGCAAGATAACGACGTCCAACGTGCGTATGGTGGAGATGAAACAGAAGCTGACGGAGAAGCAGGTAAAGGCCTTCCTGAAACACGACGGTATGATGAGCGCCAATGTGTACGACATGTTCTATGAGAAGGTGCGCGACAAGGCAAAGGAACTGAAGAAGAAATACCGTAAGAAGCAGGAAACCGACATGAAATACATGGGCAGCTACACCACGGGCGGCAGGACCATCTATAAGGTGAGACTCGACAATATGCAGGTGCACATCGCCGACGGGTGCTGGCAGATTAAGATGATAGACTATACGGAGGGCCAGAACAAGATGCACTTTGAGTTCAGCGAGGTGAGGCCAGACCTGTTCCTGCTCTCCAAGGGCAATGCCAAGCTGTATGTAGACCGGCAAAAATGGCCTAATGGCTATATCTCTATGCAAATGACATATACTTATAAATAAGATGTATAGATACCTTATATTATTAGCAGCCCTGCTGGCGGGCATAATCGTCAGGGCACAGGGACTTCCGACAGACGGACCGTTGACCGTCCGTCCGATGCTCCAGCAACTGGGCGAGCGTCTGCTGAAAGGCAAGACGGGCAGTATCGTGGCCATCAATCCGGAGAACGGTGAGATCATCTGCTTGGCTACCAATACGCCTCAAGGATACGACGTGCGCCAGGCCATCGGCAAGCCGATGGCACCAGGATCGACCTTCAAGACGGCGCAGGCCCTGACGCTCCTGTCGGAGGGCATCGTCACGCCTGATACCAAGATGGAGTGCAACAACGGCATCACCGACGGCAATATCAAGGTGGGCTGCCATAAGCACCGTTCGCCCCTCAACCTGACAGATGCGCTGGCGCAGAGTTGTAACACCTGGTTCATCGTCAACTTCGGATCGATGATCAACGACGGCTTTATGTATGAGTCGAAAGATGAGGCCATCACCACTTGGCGAAGTTATATGCAGTCGATGGGTCTTGGCGGGCCGATGCATATCGACATCGCTGGGGAGCAGGGTGGACTGTTAGCGGGTGCCGACTATCTGAACCGCCGCTATAAGGATGGCTGGGACGGCAAGACCATCTGGTGGGCCGGCATGGGGCAGGGCGATGTCACCTGTACGCCCCTGCAACTCTGCAACCTCGCCGTTACGATAGCCAATCGCGGTTGGTACTATGTGCCCCATATTCATAAGAACACGACGAATCAGCGCTATCTGACCAAACGGCAGACAAAGGTGGCGAAAGAGACCTATGCACCTGTGGTCGAGGGTATGCGTCTCGCTGTGGAAAAAGGTACGGCCACCAGTATCAAGACCACTTATCCCATCTGTGGCAAGACGGGCACCATCGAGAATCCCGGCGAAGACCATTCTGCCTTTATCGCCTTTGCACCGATGAACAATCCCAAGATTGCCATCGCCGTCTATGTGGAGCACGGTGGCTTTGGTGCCGACCTGGCGGCTCCGATGGCAGGACTCATCATCGAGGCCTACCTGAAAGGCAAGCTCTCCCCGTCGTCCGAGGAAAAAGCCAAGCGCATCGAGAAACGGAAAATCGATTAATTTCCGTGTCGATGACCGCTGTGGCCAAAAGGCACAATGATGCCTAATCCTTTGCTCCCTTGTTTGAAAGTTATGGCACAGGATCTTCAAGAGGTTCGCTGACCATCATGGGTTGATACTCGTAGGTATCGGACGTCGTGTAATGGAGTGTGGTGCTGAGAAAGGTGATTCCCAGCGCCTGGCCGATGTCAAAGAGGGTGTCAATCGTAAAATTACGGTCGCCTGAGAGCCAGTCGGATATTTCCGATTCTGTCTTTCCCATCAGTTTGGCAAACTGCTTCTGATTCAGATGCTGCGCCTGCATGGCATCTGCGATTTTTGCAGCTATGAGCATCCTGTTCCGCATCTTAGCGAGCTGCACGGGATTCACCTCCGACACCATTTTCCCCAGTGTCCCCGTCGCCTTCTTTGTCTTAATCGTCTTCATCGTCCCAATAATTTATTGTTATACTTCCATCCTGTTCAATCACAATATCCTTATCAATTATGGCCTTGTTGATACGAGCTGCGATTTCCCGCATTTGTGTGGCTTTTTCGTTTAGTGCGGAATCTTCCTGATATGCCTTTATCTCTGGCGATTTGTATCCTCCAGAGCCGAAGAACACAGCTGTGCGGTCGAAATAGAGGCAATAGAGCCTGATCTGGCCAACGCGCAATGCAGCCACACCATCGGCAAGAGCACCTTCATGATGCTTGAAGAACTCATATCGGCAACCTGTGTCGTTTCCCATCACCATAAGCTTTTCAACGATGGTGGCGAGTTCTGCTTCGTATTCGGCATTGTCATCAAAGAACTGTTCTAGCAATGTCTGTTCTTCTCCCCTTAGGGTAACAGAATAGATATGCGCCATCTCTCCAGAGAAATCCGACAGTTCCGTTATCTCAAAATTCATCGTCTATACAATTTTGAGTGCAAAGATATGCAATGATTCGGATATATCCAAATTATTTGAGCGAAAAATGCAGAAAGACAACATTTCCCAGGGCGCAAAGGTGCCCTTTATGCGCCCACATATATTTCGTGAACATGAATTAAGAAAATGTGAGGCTTCGTGTTGCGATCATCAAGGCTTTGTGCTCCGAACAACAAGCGTGGTTTTGCCAAGAAAGGATAGTCTAAAGTCCGAGGAAGGTGCCTAGTTTCTATGAGAAAGGTGGTACCTTTCTCTGATATTCTCTAGAGAATTCAGGAGTTAGGGCTAAGTAAAGTGGGGGTTTAGTCTAAGTAAAGTCCGAGTTTACTTACTGTAAACCCAGAGCGTGCTTACTGCAATCTCATAGTCTGCTTACTGCAATCTCCCAAGCCTCTATCGATGCTTGATTTTTAGCACAATTATCCGCTTTTTGCCAACACCTACCTTGGATTTCTCGAAAGTCCTTTGTTTAAAGGAGTCTTGGCTTTCAAACACCTACCTCAACACCTACCTCTTCGCTTACCCTTTGTACAAAGGCTTTTCCGAAGAGTCAAGTAGATGTTGACCAATTTTCTATCACAACGTGGTAAAATCAGGGGTACGTTTATAACGATGCCTACTAAGTGTTGTATCGATGCCTTCCATGACTGTAAAGGATGCCTACTAACGGAGTAAGTAATGCTTAGTATACCCCCATAGAAGGTATCTCCAACACCGTGAGTAGGCATCTTAATGACTCATAGTTGGCGTTTTCATATTTATTCTTAATTTTGAGGGCAAAAAGAACAATCATTCAGATATTTTTCGTATCTTTACACCCAAATTGAAATTGTGTTGTAATATGGATCGTTGTAAAGTGTTGATAGTTGCTGGCGCATTACTGTGCAGCACGGCTGGTGCTCAAGACCAGCGTTTCGAGAATCCGCCTAAAGAGGCTCGTCCTTATGTATGGTGGCATTGGATCAATGGTAATACAAGCAAGGACGGCATCCGGAAGGATTTGCTGTGGATGAACCGCATTGGCATAGCCGGTTTTCACCAGTTTGACGCCGGAGGTTCGATGATGCAGGGGCTGCCGCCTATAGTGCCGCAGACGCCTTATCTGAGCGAGGCCTGGAAGGAGAACTTCGCCTATGCCATCCATCTGGCCGATTCGTTGGGCATGGAGGCGGGCATCGCCTCTGCCCCCGGATGGAGCAGCACTGGTGGCCCTTGGGTGGAGCCTGCTGACGGGATGAAGAAGCTGACCTGGCGCACGATGGAGGTGAACGGCAACGGCAAGAGCCAGACGCTGACGCTGCCAGAGCCGTACAAGACCATCGGACGGTTCCAGAACGTGAGTGCCGGCATTTATGCTCCTATATTTGAAAAGATGACGCAGTGGTATCAGGACATTGCCGTGGTGGCCGTAAGGGTGCCGGAGGCAGAGAAGAGTATGCAGGAGCTCGGCGCCACCGTCACTTCGAGCGGCGGGGATTTCACCGTAGAGCAACTCACCAATGGCGACATCAATGACGGGCCAGAACTGGCACTCAACAAAGAGGGCACCCACGCCTGGATCCAGTACAACTTCCCGCAGGCTGTGACCATCCGCTCGTTCACCTTAGTAGGCGGACAAGAGCAGGGACAGTTCGATGCCGACCGTACCTACGACAATACGCTGCTGTGCAGTCAGGACGGCGAGACGTGGACGGAGGTGATCCGCGTGCCTTCTTCCAATCTGGCACAGATCACGGTGGACATCCCCGAAACCACCGCTAAGCACTTCCGCCTGACGGTGATCAATCCACAACCGGACTACAGCCTGATCTATTACGGCGCCCAGGTGGTGATACCTACCGGCACCCCCATCCACGAATGGAAACTGAATACGGTATATAAGGTGAACCATGCTGAGGAGAAGGCAGGCTTCGCCTCACCCGGAGACCTGCTGACACTCCCCACGCCGATGACGGACGCCCCAGTGCAGGAGACTATCGATCTGACCGACAAGGTGAAGGACGGTGTGCTGACTTGGAAGGCTCCAGCCGGTAAGTGGCGCATCTACCGCTTCGGTGCTTCGCTCACGGGCAAACAGAACCATCCCGCTCCGCCGGAAGCCACCGGCCTGGAGGTGGACAAACTGGATGCGGACGCCTGGAACCGCTATTTCCATAGGTATCTGGATATGTATAAGGATGCTGCCAACGGGCTGTTGGGCGAGCGCGGCATACAGTATCTGATGATTGACAGCTACGAGGCCCAGCAGATGACTTGGACGCCTAAGATGGAACAGGCCTTTAAGACGGCCAGAGGCTATGACTTGCGCCCCTGGCTGCCTGCTCTCACCGGAGAGATTATCGGCAGTTCGAAGGCCACGGAGGACTTCCTCTTCGACTGGCGGGAGACCATCGGCGAGCTATTTGCCGCCAACTACGACCGCGTGAACGACATCCTCCGCGAATATGGGATGAAGGGCCGCTATACTGAAAGCCATGAGAACGCCCGCACCTTTGTGGGCGACGGTATGGATCCCAAGCGCACGGCCGCCGTGCCGATGGCTGCCATCTGGACGGTGGGGGCAGCGGAGAGCATCGCCTATCAGGCCGACATCCGCGAATCGGCATCGACAGCCCATATCTACAGACAGAACATCGTGGCGGGCGAGAGCTTCACCACCAACGGCATGCTGGGCGGTGCCTATACGTGGTATCCCGGCAATCTGAAGGAAGTGGCCGACGTGGCCCTGATGAGCGGCCTGAACCGTTTCTTCATCCACGAGAGTGCCCACCAGCCCTCTGACGACTTCCGTCCAGGTCTGGGTCTTCTGATCTTTGGCCAGTGGTTCAGTCGCCACGAGACGTGGGCAGAATATGCCAAGTACTGGCTAGATTACTTGGCCCGCAGCAGCTACTATCTGCAGGCTGGCCGCAATGTGGCCGATGTGCTGTGGTTCTATGGCGAGGACACCAACATTGCCTCGGCATACGGCAAAGCCCTGCCCGATGTGCCGGAGAGCTATAATTATGATTTCTGCAGCCCGCACGCGTTATTGAACTGTATCGAGGCTCAAGACTATAAGGTCATCGCCCTGGGTGAACACACGCAGAACATGAGTATAGAAGTGCTTCGGAAACTGCACCAACTGGTCTCTGAAGGCGTATTCCTCATTGGCAAGGAGCCCGTGAGTATGGCTGGGCGCTGTGACAATGCCAAGGAGTTCGAACATCTGAAACTCAGCATCTGGCGCGCTGGGCGCACGAATGTATGGACTGGCAGCGTGGCCGAAGGCTTAAAGCGCTCCGGCGTGGCTCCTGACTTCCAGAGTTCCATCTCTGGCGTACGCTTTGTTCACCGTGTGGACGGTGAACGGAATATCTACTGGGTGCGCAACTTCAGTGGCAAGGAAGTGGATACAGACATTGTGCTCCGCGACGCCAAGGGCACCCTCACCGTGATGAATCCCGTCAACGGCAAGCCCGTTTATGGTGCGCTCAAGAATGGACGATTGCATTTAGGAGCTGATGATGCCCTGTTCATCGTGGCCGATCCTGCCGCTATGCCTCTGACGGAACCCACACCTCTGAAGCCCGCTGGCGAAGTGGCTCTCGACGGCCCTTGGACGGTTTCCTTCGAAGGTCAGGACGCTCCCGAAGGCACCCGCATATGGCAGACGCTCTCCTCCCTCACGGAGTCTGACGAGCCAAACGTGGAGTATTTCTCTGGCACCGCCACGTATCAGAATACCTTCACCCTGTCTAAGAAAAACCTGCCTGCAGGTCTGTCTATCGATCTGGGCGAAGTGGGGCAGATGGCCGATGTCTTCATCAATGGCGAACATGTGGACTTCCTGTGGAAAGCCCCTTACAAGGTGAACTTCGAGGGTCAGTTGAAACCCGGTAAGAATACCATCGAGGTGAAGGTGGTGAATACCTGGGTGAACCGTCTGATTGGCGACGGGCAGCCAGGCGTAGAGGGTCACAGCTTTACTCCCGTAGCCTTCTATGGGGTTAAGAGCCTCTCGCAGGATATGGGTACCCTCACGCCCTCTGGCCTGATGGGACCCATACACCTGGAAATGCTTGCAGCGGAAAAAGAGTGATGGGGAGATTAATCTCCCTTGCTTGACTTCATATAGTCTGCAGGGCGGATGCCGAACTGCTTCTGGAAGCACTTGGAGAAGTATGACGGATTGGAGAATCCGACCATATAGCCCACTTCGCTTACCAGATAACCTCCGTCGTGCAACAGCTGGGCTGCGCGTTTCAGGCGGACGATCTGAATCATCTCGTTGGGTGTAACGTCCGCCAGGGTCTTGATCTTTGCAAAGAGTCCGCTGCGGCTGATGTTGAGTTTGTCGGCGAGGAAATCGACGCTGAGGTCTGAATTCGAGAAGTTCTCCTCAATAATCTTGTTCATGCGGATCAGGAAGTCGTTGTCTGTAGGATTCTGTGCAATCTCTGTCACGGGTTCCAGCGGCTGGGTTGAGAACTTCTCCATCAGTTGGCGCCTTATCTGGAGGATGTTACGGATGCAGGCTTCAAGGTATTGCACGGAGAATGGCTTCTCGATATAGGTGTCGGCACCTACGTCCATACCTTCGACCTTGGAGTCATCATCGGTCTTGGCGGTGAGCATCACAAAGGGGATGTGACTGGTGAGCTGGTTGCTGCGGACGCGACGGCAGAGTTCGGCTCCGTCCATCCGAGGCATCATCCAGTCGCTGATGATGATATTGACCTGGTGCTTCTCCAACTGGTGAAGTGCCTCAATGCCGTCGCCTGCCGTGATGACGTCATAGTGGTCACGGAAGTTGTTCACTAAGAAGTCGCGCATGTCATCGGAGTCTTCGACGATGAGGAGGGTCTGTTTTTGAGAAGGAGTCAGGAGCCGGGAGTCAGGAGTCAGTAGATTAGATTGGAGGGGAGAGTCTGTAGCAGGAGTATTCTCACTACTGACTCCTGTCTCCTGACTCCTGACTCCTATCTCTTCCTGATTCACCGGCAGCACGACCGTAAACGTCGAGCCTTTGCCGAGCTCGGAAACGACGGATATCTCACCGTGGTGCTGATCGACGATGGACTTGACGATGTTGAGGCCGATGCCAGTGCCAGGCTTGTTGCCCTCAGCCTGGAAGAATGGTTCGAAGATACGGTGCTGGTCTTCTGTCTTGATGCCGATGCCGTTGTCGCTTACCGAGATGCGGAAGTGCTCACCGTCGGGCTCCACGATACAACTCAGCCGCACGTCGTCCTTGGTATATTTGTTGGCATTAGTCAGCAGGTTGCTGATGACCTTGATGACAGCCTCACGGTCGATGATGGCGGTGAAGCGTTCGTCAGGGTAGGTGACGGTAAACTGCTTGCCGCCCTGCTCAAACGTCGGGGCAAAGCGCTCACTCACGGACCGTATCAACTCATGGATGTTCTGTGGGGCGAAATGCATCACTAGCATCAGCTGCTCCACTTTACGGAAGTCGAGCAACTGGTTGACGAGTTCCAGGAGGCGGTGTGCGTTGCGGTCGAGGACGTCGAGGAGGGAAGGAATCAGGAGTCGGGAGTCAGGAGTCTGTAGATTACCTTGGGAGGCTTTCTTCAGTTGTTCCAGGGGGCCGATGATGAGGGAAACAGGGGTACGGATCTCGTGGGCGATCATCGTGAAGAAGTTCAGACGAGCCTCACGTACCTCTTTCTCCTTTTCCTCGTTCAGTCGCTGCATCTCGCGCTGGTGACGATGTTCTTCACGACGCAGACGGAAGTGTACATATTGCCAGATGATACCACCCAACAACAGGAGATAGAAAATCTTGGCATACCAGCTCCACCAGAATGGGGGCTGGACGATAATCTTGAGCGTAGCCTCATTGGTGGACCACACACCGTCGTTGTTCGTAGCCTTCACGCGGAACGTATAGGTGCCGGCAGGCAGGTTGGTATATGTTGCCTGATTCTGATTCTCCACATAGTTCCAGTCGTGGTCGAAGCCCTCCAGCATATAGGCGTATTCTATCTTCTCTGGAGAGCAATAGCTCAGCGAGGCAAACGACAGGCTGACCATCTTGGAATCTCCGTAGCCTATGGTGATCTCTTTCGTCAGCGTCAGGTCTAAAGGGAGACCTTCGGCGCTTTGTTCTTCCTGGTTCAAGATGCTCAGTGATGTGATATACACTGGTGGCATCACATGGTTGGCCTTGATCTGATAGGGGTAGAAGATGTTAAAGCCGCTGGTGCCGCCGAAGAAGATGCGCCCGTCACTGGTCTTGATGCCGGAGTTAGGCTGGAACTGTTCACTGACAAGTCCGTCGTGAAGGGTAAACCGCTGCACGCCCTCATTGGGGATATATTTCACGATGCCACGTTCGGTGGACAGCCAGAGCGCCCCGTTGTCCTCAATGATGCTCATAATGTTCTGGCTCGGCGTGTCGAGGGGGATCTTTTTTAATTCAGGAGTCAGGAGTCGGGAGTCAGGAGTCAGTAGATTAGATGGGAGGGTGGAGAGGCAGAGGCCGGCGAAGGTTCCTATCCAGAGGTTGCCTTTTTGGTCGATATGGCAGCAGTTCACCTGCTTGTCGGGCAGAGAGGTCTGGACATGGCAGAGCTTTTGGGTTTTCCGCTCATACAGCCAGAGACCTTCTCCCTGGGTGGAGAGCCAGAGGTTGCCCTCCTTGTCCTCATCTATGTCGATGGTGATGGCATTGGTCTTACCGATTCGGGTGAAATCGTCTGTCTCCCGGTTGTACAGGCAGAGTCCTTCCATCGTGGCCACCCACAGCTGCCCGTGAGAGTCGAGGCAGATGGCATATGAACTGGAGTTGTCGAGGCTGTTGGGGGCGCTGGTCTGCATATACTGGCGCAACCGTCCTGTCTCGGGGTTCATCACCATCACGCCATTGGTATAGGTGCCGATCCAGAGATTGTCTTCATCGTCGAGACATAAGGCGTGTACGTTACACTTTGAGAGCAGGTCCTGATGGGGATAACTGACGAAACGGCGCTCAGTAGGCGAGTAGCATATCAGACCGCCGTCATCACTGGCTATCCAGATGCGTCCGTGCCTGTCCTCACAGAAGCGGGAGATCACATTGCCCGCCAGCCCGTCATCCATGGAGAAGCCGTCGAACCGTCTGCCCACTGGCGAGAGATATTTCACGCCGCCATAGAAGGTGCCTATCCACAGTCCGCCTTCCGTGTCGCTGGTGATGGCATACACAAAACGGTCGTCAAATTTTGTCCACTCACCTGTCTTTGGGTTCAGACGTACCACACCGTCGTCACAACCGATGCAGATGTATTCCTCAGACAATTCATAGAGGGTGTGGATATGCCATCCCACTTTCGTCTGTTGCGGATTGAGTACCTGCTCCAGTGTCCCGTCGTTGTGCATCAGCAGCAGTCCGTGCTCCCAGGTGCCAAGCCAGAGCCGTCCGTCTTTAGTCTGGAGCATACGGAGTGAGGTCGCCACGCCATTGAAACTCAAGCTGACAGGTTCGAACTGGTCATGCAGACGGTTCAGCTTCTGTACCACGGGCTCTCCCCAGTTGGTGACGGTCCATATCTGGTTGCTGTTGTCCACGAACACCTGAGCCACTGCATTACCTGCGGCCTTTAAGTCATATTGCTTCAGCTGACCTGTCTTAACATGATACAGCCAGACGCCCTGTGCTATGGTCGATACCCACAGATTACCTTCCTTGTCAGTAGCCAGGTATGTGACCGTAGAATGGATGTCCATCGGAAGTTTATTGAATGTCTGGTGGTTGAAATCAATAAAGAACACCCCTTTTTCCGTACCGACATATAAGCCTTCATTACAAGCCAGAAGGGCAGATATGTATTGGTTGATGCCCAATTCCGGAATGCGGAACGTCAGCACCCTCCTGCCGTCGTATCGGCAGAGGCCGTTATCAGTACCAAACCAGATATAGCCATTCTTATCCTGAACGATGTTGCGCACGGCGTTGGCAGCCAGTCCGTCGTTCATCGTGATGTTGCGGCGGCTGTAGTCATCCCTTGCACTTATAGACAGCAGTCCAAACAGGCATAGTGACAAAAGCAGTATTCGTCTCATCATGTGGCAAAAGTACAAATAAAACGGCAAATATCCAAAAGAATCAACAGTTTTTTATCTTTTCGGGGTCATCATATCTTGAGAAGCGTATGGGGTGATGGTCAGTTCGCTGATATATCCCCTGAAGAAGTTCTCGCCGTTGGAGTCGGCACCGATCACTATGTTTCCCTCAGGACGCACCATCAGGAAGTTGTTCTTCTCCAATATCAATTCGTCATCGCGATAGATACGCTCCTTCCATCCGTCGAATGTCACCACCCAGTGATGCCAATGACCTTCTGATGCCTTGACCACTTCTGGGGCAGCACTGCTCTCAAACCAGCCGTTATGGTTGACGAGACCTGTTATCTTGTCCGTTCCCAAGCGCATTTCAGTAGTGCCGAGTTCTGCCCAGGAACTGCTGAGTGATACCAGTGTTGACAAAGAGTCGGCCTTGGTCTGCAGTGCCCACACGCTGATGGTGAAGGGGGAATTATAACGATAGACCTCTGGCAGTGTCTCCTGAGAGACCAACGACTGTGAACCGTCGAAGAAGAGTGCCTTTCGGCCTTCCTTCACCTCTACACGTATAGGTTTGTTGGCTTTGAAGTTGGCGATTTTACTCGCATCAAGCGTGATGCAGGCGTTTTGGCTGCGGGCTTCCGACTCCACATCCTTCTTGTGCATACCAGGATACCCGTCGTACGACTTCACATCAGTATCTGGCAACAGCGGAGCGTCTTGCCACACCTTCACATTCCAGATGGCGGGCATGTGACCGTTTTTCTGTGTGTCAGTGATGGTGATGCGCAGATAACGGGCTTTCACCTTCTTGCGGTCTATCATCGGCGAGCCTTGCATGGTGTTGTCCGTACGGTCGGCATACATCGTCCATTTCCTGCCATCTACGGATGTCTCTATCTTATACTGATAGAAGAAGGTGGGATACTCGAACTGCGTCCATACCTCATTGAACGACTTTGTCTGTCCGAGGTCTATCTGGAGCCATTCGTCGTGTTGCTGTGGATCCCAGTTGGTATGACGGGCTTTCCAGAGCGTGCCGTTGTTGTCATCCACGACATACTCAGGCTTGAACCATTCGTCGTAATAGCTACTGGCTGTAACCATTGCACCAAAAGCAAGATTCTTTTCTCCTTCCACATTCCACCTTCCACATTCCACATGATTTGCATCGTGGGTGGGGATGACAGGGAGGATATTCCCCTCGGCATCGAAACGCATCTCGTCGATGCAGATCTGGCGGTTGAAGCCGTGAACAGAATGGGGATTGTTGTGTCGATGATAGACGATGTAGTAGTGTCCGTTTTCCTCAATGATGCTATGATGGCCAGGCCCGTGGATGGTGCCGTCGGCATTAGTTTCCAGGATGCAGCCCTTATATTCGTAAGGCCCCATCGGTCCTGCCTTCGAGATGGCATACTGCACACGATAGGTATGGTCGTGACAAGAACCAGACGAATAGGTGAAGTAATACGTATCGCCACGCTTGAACACAAAGGGTGCTTCGAAGACATCCTTCAGTTCCGTATTAGGAATCAGCCGCTTCTCCGAAAAGAACTCATCGGCTGCTATCGGGAATGGCGCATCCTCTTTCCAGTTCCTCGCATCGCCCCTTTCAAGTGAAGAGTGAAGAGTGAAGAGTGAAGAATCGGCTGCTGCCATTGATGGCTGCGCAGAAGGAAGAGCGGTAGCAAATTCTTCACTCTTCACTCTTAACTTTTCACTTAACTTCGCCACGCCGCAGCCGAAGCCCTTATAGATGCCCCATGTGGTGAAGTACAGATATTCCTGTCCGTCGTCATCGCGGAAAAGCTGGGGGTCGAGGGTGATCACATTATGCACATATCGGTCTGGCACCATCACGGCATCCTCTTTCCCCAGGATATTATGCCACGGGCCGATGGGTGACAGGCCTTCTCCGACAATGATGTTGCACGGCTCACAATAGTAGTAACGGAAGGTGCTGTCCGTCTGCTGCACCACATCGGGAGCCCATACCACCTCGGTAGTGGGCCAGTTCATCACGACATTCTTCCAGTTGCGGAAGTCTTTCGACACCCAAACCTGTGCTGGACCATAGCCGTTGCCAGTACCGTCGGTGGTGGCATAGAGATAATAGGTGTCGCCGAACTTACGAATCGTTGGGTCGGCGAAATAGCCGGGGATAATGGGATTGCCAGCACCAATGGTATTCCACTTGGCTGCGTCAGGTCTGTCTGCCGATACTTTAAAAGAATAAGGAAACTCTTTCAGCTCTGCCTTGGGCTCAGGATTCTCTTCCGAAGGCATCGGTATCTGATCGTGCAATACTGGTGCTCCCATCACGATGAGATACAAGTGTTTCAGCGTCTTGCCGTCAGGAACAGTAAGGCTCGTGGCATTGATATCACCATAGATCTCCTCGTCCTCTGTGGTGATGCCCACGAAACCATATCTCAGTTGGTTCCCATTGATCTGAAGACTGAAGCTCCGTGCATTCAAATCCACCTTGTCATCGAGCTTGATGGCGTTGAAACCATATTCCTCAGGATAGTCCTTAGGACGCAACAGCCCATCCTTTTGCGTCGTCACCTCTGTATCGAAGGTGCAGGCATATTTTCTGGTTTCCTTCCTGGCATGCTTGAAGTCGAAGTTCACCAAATGCTGATAGCCTCGGAACATCTCGTCGCAGAACTGCTGCTGATTCAGCCCGTACATCCGCTTATAGGTGATCACAGGATCCTCGCCTTTCTTACCCTGACGGTACAACTCCGCTATCGACTTCCGTCCGTGCAGGTCGCTCCACCACTGGATGACGTAGGGTGAGTGGTAGATATTCTCTAAATGCAGGTAGGCCTTGTGAGTGAGTTTCTTAAACGCCTCGAAGTGGTAGTTCTCGTCTGTCAGCCAGTCGGGGTTTACCTGCCATAGCATCCACTGTGAGGTCATCTCGAAGAAACCGCTGCCGCCCCAGGCATCGCCCACCGAGTCGGCAGGTATCTGGAGCTGGAAGGAATGACCGAGTTCGTGGGCCATGCAGTTCATCTTCTGGTCCTGTATGCGGTTGGGAGCCACCCAGAGCGCACCGATGAAGTTGTCGTAGGTGCCGCCATAGGCCGTACCGTCGAGCGAGTACATCACCATCACCATCATCTTATACTGGTCGCATTTCGACCCTGGTAGCGAGAACTGAAGCGTGTCGCGGAAGAAGGTGTAGAACGACTGCACCCTGTCGCGCAGGTTCGCGAGGTTGAAGCCCATCGGCTTGCCTTCGAGCATGGGCGGATTGCTGGTATCATGTCCGAAGCCGCGCTCCCACATCAGGATGAGGTCATCGGTCTCTATCGAACGTTTCAGGCTCCACTGCGAGGTGTCGGCCTGCAGGTCCATCTTCCGCAGGTCCTCCGGGATATAGATCTTCTTGTTCTGTGCCTGCAGGCTCAAGCCCACCAATGCGCCAGCCAGTAGTAATGCTGCTCTTTTCATGTCGATATCAAATTAAAGTCCCATACTTTTCTGGAAGGCCAGTTGTGACGCATCAGGATTTTCCACACAACGGATCATCCAGTTGACCTTGTCAACACACAGTCCTGCCGGTGCCAGCAGACGGTCGTAGTCAGGCTCTTCTGTCGTATCGACCAGCCTGCGTATCTCCGACAGCGGGGTGCCGGCCACCTCAGTCACGGCCTGCCAGAACTCTTCCTCCGTAAAGCCTCGCTTCAGTTCGTGATAGTACCGCTGGTAAAGCAGACGCATCACGTCGTCGAGCGACTGCCGCTGTGCCGTCTTTTCACGGATAGCCACATCCAGGAGCAGACCGACAACCGGCCCTTTGAAGTAGTAATTGATGCGCACGTCACGGTAGTTGTCGTCCTGGTTCATGAAGTTCAGCCAGATGTCGTAACTACTCTGGCGCAGGCTCATGTGATGCTGGCCTTGATAGGGAGCATAGAGCCCGAAGTAGGTGGAGATCAGTTCGAGCGCCTCGTCGGTAGTTGTGATACCCGCCTCCTGAAGCAGCCGGAACTCATAGTAGCATGTCAGCCCCTCGCTCACCCAGAGCATCGGAGTGACGGCCTCACGGTTATAGTCGATGGGCCACAGTTCGGCGGGCCTGATGCACTTTACATTATAGAGGTGAAAGTACTCGTGGGCTACGAAAGCCAGGAATTTCACGTGTTCCCGGCGCGATGCGAAGTGATAGGTGCCGTCAGTATAACAGGCCTGCGAGTTCTGATGTTCCAGCCCGCCGGCGCCCTTGCCCATGTGTATCAGACAGTAGTTGTCGTAGGGCACGTCGCCCATCATCCGCGTGGCAGCACTGACGATGCGCCTGAAGTCACGCTCCAGTCCTATCTCGGCTGCGCCGTCGGGTGTCTCCAGGGCAAACTCATAGTCGTGTCCCTCATGGCTGAAACGGCTCACCTCGTGATTGCCCAGCAGGAAGGGGGAGTCGTAGAGCGTGTCGAAGTCGGGAGCGCTGAAGGTCGCCCCGTCGTCCGCCGTCGGCCTTAGCCCCGTCGATATGTGCAGCCATTCGGAGGGCATCCGGAAGGTGACAGTGACAGGATGCCGCAGGTCGCCGTCAACGTGCATGAACACACCCGGCGGTGCCACGAAGGCCACCTGGCCGCTCACCCTGCTGGAGGCCACGTCGCGCTCGTTGGCATAGACACGGTAGGTAACTACAGCACGGCGGCTGTCCGGCAACGAGATGCGCCAGCGGTTCATGCCGTCCTTACGCCAGGTGAGGTTGCGGCCTGCACCATCGGCAGCCCTGAAGTCGCAGAGGTGCTTGGCGAAGTCAAGTATCTGGTAGTAGCCCGGCGCCCAGCGCGGCATGTTCAGCACCAGTTCTGCATTCCCCGTTTCCTTTCCCTCATAGTCGAGCCTTATGTCCAGATAGTGGTTCGCCGTGTCGGGTGTCACCGTGTAGTACATCTCGTAAGTTGGAGATTCACTCCCTTGAGCACAAACTGTCAGCCAGCAGGCAGTACAGATTAAAATAATCAGTCGTTTCATCTTAGTTCCCATTTGGGTAGTTAGTTACAATATTGTCCATAAATACGGTTCGCGAGTTCAGCCACTTCTCCATGCGGTTGATCTCCGTCTTCGGCTGTCTGTCGATAGGCCAGCGTTTGGCATCGCGATCCATCGCCTCAGCTGCCGCCTCAGCATAGATTTTCGTCTCAGGCCAGAACTGAGCCATAATGCGAGGGCGCATCCGATTCCAGCGAGCTTTCACCTCACTAACAAAGGCCTTGCTCTTCCACATATCGGTGAAGAAACTCGACGTATAAGTGTAATCGCTGACATGACGGGCGGGGTCTGTACCCAATACCGTCTCGCGGTAGTCCGAGAAGAACTTATGTCCCGTCGTCATCTGACTCCAGTCGAAGTCAAAACCCGCATCGAAGTCCCATAGCGGCCCAAAGGTCCATTTGGCATCATCGCCCTTGTCCTTATATAAAAAGATACTGCGCGGTGCAGCCACCTCCACATTATAGACAAATTCCTGAATCAGCAAATAGTCGATCATCACGGGGATGTCGCACAGCTTGGCCAGGGCGTCGTAGTCGTGCTGCTGAATCGCCGTTTCAAGGGTGGCGAGCGCATCGCGGGCATCCTCTCTGAGTGTCTCGGGCGTAGCATAATCCTCAGCCTCAGGACTCTTCACGCACACAGGCATCCGATACACCTCCGACCAGAAATTCTTGGACGAGCCAAGCGGCAAAGCCGAGCGATCCACTGCCCCTGGTGCCTCTTTAGGACCGTCATCGACATCGAGCGACAGCAGCCAACCTTTCTTCTTGCCAATATCCACACGGCCTTTAGCCACCTCTACCTGTTCCGTCAACTGATACAGCCCCATGTAGTCACCGTTCAGCGTCACCTCCACATAGCGGGTATGGTTGGTGTATGGCATGCCCAAGCCCTGGCCCATCTCAAACACGAACGTGTTCATCAGGTGGGTCGGGTCGCGGTAGTTGGCCAGCAGCACCCAGTCCTTGTTGGCGTCGAGTCCGAGGATCTCTGCCTTCTCATCGAGTTTGATGCGGTAGGGTTTCTTCGGATACCATTCCCAGGTCGAGTTGCCGCGCCCACGGATACGACCCCGTCCCTCATAGTTCCAGACCGCCGTATCCGACTCTATCTTGATGGTACAGGCCCGATAGTCCTCCTTCCCCTTGCTTGTGACGTCCATGTTGCCATCCACCGTGATGTCCATCCTTGCCACGCGATATCTGGCAGGAACGACCTTGGCCGCAGGTGTCTCCGGTGTCTTGCCGTCATCAGTATTCACAGCATCCGTCGATGTCGGCTTAGACGTCGGCACGGGCACCGGTTCCGGCTCGCTGCCTCCCGACGAACAGGCCGCAATCACCAGGCACACCAGTCCCAACAGCAGGATTCTCTCAATGACTCGCTTTCTCACTTTGCTTGGTTTTAGAATTCGACGGCAAAGTTACTACTTATTCCCCAATCCGCCTCATACTATCGTCCCAAAAGATACAAATATCGTCCAAACCTTGTAGTTTCATACGTCCTTTCTGGCCATAGGAATAATTCGCTTGAAAGTAAATTCAGTGAATTTGATGAGTAAATTCAGTGAATTTAGTGACCAAATTCAGTGAATTTACTATTTAACCCAAATCGGTTGTTAGACTGAATTTCAGCCATTTCTAATGGCCGCCATTAGAAAATAGCCTTTGTATTTGGTTGTTATTCAGTTATTTATTAACTTTGCCACGGATTAAGAGCCAATGTTATGATGAAAGACCTGGAGATAGCCTTCACGGCAAAAGAGATAACAGCCTTTGGTGGTGTGTCGCTGCTTTACAAAATGCTTGACAATTGTCACTTCAAAGAAGTCTTGTCATCCGTTGGACTA
>JAEEGH010007173.1_pt1 | contig 26957 bp, 17 predicted proteins | sample 9134181 | NCBI WGS metagenome assembly JAEEGH01 (sample SAMN16246544, study PRJNA631951) | gut metagenome | biome: gut microbiome; feature: rumen; material: DP-attached | host: Bos | place: Iran: Karaj | collected 2018-10 | reverse complement strand
TGGATGGAGTTGCCGTCACATTCCAATGTGATCAAAGCTGTACATTTGCCTCCAAGATTCATATTATCCCTGTAAAAACAATCTGCCTCCTGGGTAATACACCAGTCTTTTACGAAAGTCTTTATCCGATGGCTATTGCGAGTGACATGCCATTCGCCTGCACTGAGATTTGTGTTCTTACAGCCTGACAGACACATCATAGCGAAAAGAACCAGACACAAACTGCGCCAGCGGAACTTACCGCCGGAACACGACTTTATGCGTTTGCTGTCGAAAACGTCATTGCCCATAGTGATAAAACCTATTTTATGAATATTCAGGTGCAAAGATATGAATAATTTTATTAATAGCCAAATTTTACGCGGATTAATATATGTGACTCGCAAAAACACAAAGTAGAGTTAAATGGAGTTAAAGGAGATTTGTTTTCAGACAAAATGAGTACCTTTGCACCAATGGAACCGAAAAGCATATTAGCAAACATCGCCAAGATCGTGTTTCCTTTCATCCTTGGAGGAGCGATTCTGTGGTGGATGTATCGCGGGGAGAACCTCTCCACGATAAGCCACGTGCTTACTGAAGAAATGAACTGGACGTGGATGCTTCTCTCCTGCCCCTTCGGCATACTGGCACAGATGTTCAGGGGGTGGAGGTGGAAACAGACGCTCGATCCGATTGAAGACCTATCACCAAGTACCGTCAAGCAACCTGCCAACGGTCAGAAGATCCGAGTCCGCAATGCCACTTGTATACATGCCGTTTTCATCTCTTATGCTGCCAGTCTGGTGATTCCCCGTATTGGTGAGTTCTCACGCTGTGCCATTCTGAAACGCTACGATGGGGTGTCGTTCAGCAAAGCTCTGGGTACGGTAGTGACAGAACGGGCCGTCGACACCCTGATCGTCATGCTCTATTCTGGTATCATCCTGCTGATAGAAATGAGCGTCTTCGGCACTTTCTTTAAGAAGACGGGCACCTCACTCGACCGTATCCTCGAGAGTTTCTCGCTGACAGGCTGGCTCGTCACCGCCATCTGCGGCATTGCCGTCCTGATCCTCTTGCATCTGCTGCTGAAGGACTTCTCTATATATAATAAGGTAAAGATGACGCTGAGTGGTATCTGGGAGGGCGTGCTCTCGTTGAAGGGAGTCAAAAACCTGCCACTCTACCTGTTCTTCTCCATCGGTATCTGGGTGATGTACTTCCTGCATTACTATCTGACATTCTTCTGTTTCGACTTCACGGAGCATTTAGGCATCGGCTGTGCACTGGTATCGTTTGTGGTAGCCAACTTCGCTGTCATCGTACCCACGCCCAACGGTGCAGGACCTTGGCATTTCGCCATCAAGACCATGCTGATCCTCTATGGTGTGGCCGACGAACAGGCGTTGTGGTTCGTACTCATTGTACATACCGTACAGACACTGTTGGTGATTGCCCTCGGCATCTATGCTTGGGCAGTCCTCTTATTCACGAAACGTATAACCCATAAAACGACATAACTATGAGTGAAATTAAGAATCTGAATCCAGTGTGCATCTGGAAAAACTTTTATGCACTGACACAAGTTCCACGTCCAAGTGGGCATCTCGAGAAAGTACAGAATTTTCTGCTCGATTTTGCCAAACAAGCAGGTGTGGAGGCTTTTAAGGATCCTGCCGACAATATCGTGATGCGTAAGCCCGCTTCTCCAGGCATGGAGAAGAAGAAGGGCGTCATCCTACAGGCCCACATGGATATGGTACCGCAGAAGACACCCGAGTCAACACATAACTTTGAAACAGACCCCATCCAGCCTTGGATCGACGGAGAGTGGGTGAAGGCCAAGGGTACCACCCTCGGTGCTGACAATGGTCTGGGCGTCGCTGCCATTATGGCCATCATGGAGGACAAGAGTCTGAAGCATGGTCCCATCGAGGCCCTGATTACCGCAGATGAAGAGACGGGTATGTTTGGCGCCAATGCCCTGCCCGCAGGCGAACTGAACGGCGATATCCTCATGAACCTCGACTCCGAACATTGGGGAAAGTTCGTCATCGGCTCTGCTGGTGGTATCGACGTGACTGCAACCCTCGATTATAAAGAGGTAGAAACGGATACCGACGATGCAGCTGTAAAGGTAACGGTAAAAGGTCTGCGTGGCGGACACTCTGGATTGGAGATCCACGAAGGTCGTGGTAATGCCAACAAACTGCTGGTGCGTCTCGTTCGCGAGGCTATCGAGGAGTGCGAGGCTCGCTTGGCATCTTGGCAGGGTGGTAATATGCGTAACGCTATCCCCTTCAAGGCAGAGGCCGTACTGACCCTACCGAAGGAAAACGTTGAGGCCCTGAAAGAACTCGCCCAGGATTGGCTTGAGGACTTCGCTGACGAATACAAAGGCATCGAGAGTGGTATCGAGGTGATCTGCGAAGATGTAGAGACACCGAAGATGGAGGTACCCGTAGAGATTCAGGACAACCTCATCAATGCCATCTATGGCTGTCACGATGGTGTCATCCGTATGATTCCCTCCTACCCCAGCGTCGTAGAGACTTCTTCCAACCTCGCCATCATCAACATCGGTGAAGGCAAGGCTTCATTGAAGATCCTCGCCCGCAGTAGCCGTGAAGACATGAAGGATTATATTGTGAAGACCCTCGAAAGCTGTTTCAATATGGCCGGCATGAAGGTTGAGACAGCCGGTTCGTATGGTGGCTGGGACCCCAACCCCGAGTCTCCCATCCTGCACCTGCTGCTGAAAGAGTACAAGGAGCTCTTCAATGCCGATGGTATCATCCAGGTAGACCACGCAGGTCTGGAGTGCTCCATCATTCTGGGTAAGTATCCTCACCTCGATGTGGTCAGCTTTGGTCCTACGATGAAGTCACCTCACACTACAACCGAGCGCGCCCTCATCGCTACCGTAGAACCCTTCTGGCAACTGCTGAAGAAGGCCCTCGAGGACATTCCAGAGAAGTGAAAAGTGAAGAGTGAAAAGTGAATTATTTGCTACCGCACAAATGTCAATAATATGAAAAATCAATAAGCGGTAGCAAATTTTTCACTTTTCGTTTTTCACTTTTACCTTTTTTTCGTATCTTTGCACCCGATAAACCAAAGTATTAATAAAATTATGGACGATTACCCGGCGGAAAATTACAATTCGTAAAGGCGGGGGACGAGTGGCAAGGCTGCTAATCCCTTTGCCGCTAAAACCATTTCAAACGAAAAAAGGATTAGCACAATGAAGACTTTCTGGAACACCCAAGGCGGACTGAGCCAGCTCACAGAGTGGCAGCCCAATTGCTGGATACAGGTGACATGCCCCACCGAAGAAGACCAGCGCGAACTAGAAGAGAAGTTCAACATCCCCGACTACTTCATGTCGGACATCAGCGATACCGACGAGCGTGCCCGTTATGAGTACGACGACGGATGGATGCTCATCATCCTCCGTATCCCTTACGTGAAAGAGATACGCTCGAGGACACCGTATACCACCGTGCCCCTCGGTATCATCCACAAGCGCGATGTCACCATTACCGTCTGTTTCTACGAGACGAACATGATGATCGACTTCGTCAGTTTTCAGCAGAAACGTGGCGAGGGATTCACCGATCATGTGGATATGATCTTTCGTCTGTTCCTCTCCTCAGCCGTCTGGTACCTGAAACGCCTGAAACAGATCTCAATGCTCGTAGACAAGGCCAAACGCAACCTCGACAAGGAGGTGAACAATGAGAGTCTGATTGGCTTAAGTCGTCTGCAGGACTCGCTCACCTACTTCCAGACCTCCATCCGAGGCAACGAAACACTGTTGTCGAAACTGAAGTTCAAACTCCAGATCGACGAATTGGATGCTGACCTGATTGAGGACGTCAACATCGAGATGACCCAGGCCCGCGAGACCACCATGATCTACTCCAACATTCTGGAATCGACGATGGACACCTATCAGAGTATCATCAACAACAACATGAACACCGTGATGCGTACCCTGACCTCCGTCACCATCATCATGATGATACCAACGCTGATCACTTCGATGTTTGGTATGAACCTCGTCAATGGCATGGAGTCAAGTCCCTGGGGATTTATCCTGGCCATCATACTCTCCATCGGTGTTTCTGGCATGTGTTGGTGGTTCTTCAGACATAAGAGACTGGTATAATAACATAAAGAATGTTAATTGTTAGGCAGTTTCGAAAATTATGCTTAATTTTGCCACATATTGTGTGAACTCAATCAAGTCAGTAACTAAAAAAGTTAAATGATGGACTCTCAAGACAACATCCTCGAGCAGGAGGTAAAAGAAGAAGTTAACCAGGAAGTAACAGCTCCTGAAGTAGAAACCCAAGAAGTGGCTCCCGCTGCTGAAGAAGAGGCTTCCGTCGCTGAAGAAGAGGCTCCCCGCAAGGTCTATGAGACCAAGAAGGAGATTCTCGACCGTATCAAGGACATTGCCCATGGTGATGAAGCCCCACAGAAGGAGGAGGTGGATTATCTGAAGACCGCCTTCTACAAACTGCATATTGCAGAGCGTGAGGCAAACCTCAAGGCCTACCTTGATGGTGGTGGTGATCCCAATGCCTATCAGATCACTCCTGATGACGATGAGGAGGTGTTCAAGGCCGAGATGGGTATCATCAAGGAGAAGCGTGCAAAGCTTTTCAAGGAACAGGAGGCCGAAAAGCAACAGAACCTGGAGAAGAAACTTCAGATCATCGAAAAGATCAAGGGTATGATTACCTCTCCCGAGGAGGCCAACAAAGCCTATCAGGATTTCAAGGCCCTGCAGGCAGAATGGCGCGAGATCAAGAATGTGCCGGCAGACAAGGCCAACGAACTGTGGCGTAACTACCAGTTATATGTCGAACAGTTCTACGACCTGCTGAAACTGAACAGTGAGGCACGTGAATATGACTTCAAGAAGAATCTGGAACTGAAGACCAAGCTCTGTGAAGCCGCCGAGCGTCTGGCTGATGAGCCTGATGTCATCAGCGCCTTCCATCAGTTGCAGAAACTCCACGCAGAATACCGCGAGATCGGTCCTGTCAACAAAGAGTTGCGTGAAGAGATCTGGAACCGTTTCAAAGCAGCCTCAACGGTCATTAACAAGCGTCACCAGCAGCACTTCGAGGGTATTCGTGCCAAAGAAGATGAGAATCTGGAGCGTAAGACCGCCCTTTGCGAAAAGGTAGAAGCCATCGCCGCAGAAGAGAACAAAGGCTCAGGCGACTGGGAGAAACATACCAAGCAGATTATCGACATCCAGACAGAGTGGAAGACCATCGGTTTTGCACCTCAGAAGATGAATGTGAAGATCTTCGAGCGTTTCCGTGCTGCCTGTGACGATTTCTTCGGACGTAAGGCCGAATACTTCAAGGGGTTGAAAGATACCTTCAAAGAGAATGCTGAAAAGAAACGTGCACTCATCGAGAAGGCCAAGGAGTTGCAGGATTCTACTGACTGGAAGAAGACCGGTGACAAGATGATTGCCTTACAAAAGGAGTGGAAGACCATCGGTATGGTGCCCAAGAAACTCGGCGACCAGCTCTGGGAGGAGTTCCTCGGTGCTTGCAATAAGTTCTTCGAAGCCCGCAACGCCGCTGGTGCCGGACAACGCAACGAAGAGCATGCCAACCTCAGTAAGAAACGCGAGGTTATCGAAAAGCTCAAGGCCGTCGCAGAAGAAGCTGGTTCAGATATCCAGGAACAGGTTCAGAAGCTGGTGGAGGAATACCAGTCCATCGGTCATGTACCCTTCAAGGAGAAAGACAAGTTGTACGAAGAATATCACGCCGTTCTCGACAAGCTCTACAAGGATTTGAACATCAGCGTCGCCAAGAAACGTCTGAACAACTTCAAGCAGAACCTGAAACAGGTCGCAGAGCGTGGTGAAAATGCCCTCGACAACGAACGTACCCGTCTGTTCCGTCAGTATGAAGCTATCAAACAAGAGGTCCAGACCTACGAGAACAACCTCGGTTTCTTGAATGTTTCTTCTAAGAAAGGTAATAGTCTTATCGACGAGATGAACCGTAAGGTTCAGAAACTAAAAGACGAGATGAACCTGGTTCGCGAGAAGATCAAGGCTATCGACGCAGAGAACAAAGAAGAATAAGGATAGAAAGAAGAGATTTCCGCATGGGAATCTCTTTTTTTATCTTTTTTGATGTCATTTTGAAATTTTTCCCCGAAAAGTTTTGGTAATTCCGGAAAAAGTAGTACCTTTGCACCCGCAAATGAAAATTGCAAGGATTCATTGGGGTATGGTGTAATGGTAACACTACAGATTCTGGTCCTGTCATTCTTGGTTCGAGTCCGAGTACCCCAACTGACAGAAAGAGGTTTCCACGGAGGAAACCTTTTTCTTTTTTTGTCAAAATCAAAATAAAATATAATTTATTTTGCGTTTCGCGCAATTTGCAGTACCTTTGCAGTCAATTACACATTATTATATATTAATGGAACAAACAAAAGAACTTATTAAAACCATCACCGCAGGAATCCAAGAGAAGAAAGGCAGCCACATCGTGATTGCTGACCTCAGTAAGATTGAGGGAACCATCTGCAAATATTTCATTATATGCCAAGGCAATTCCCCTTCACAGGTAGAGGCCATCACCGAATCTGTCGGCGACTATGCCCGTAACCAGCTGAAAGAGAAGCCTACCCACGTTGTAGGTCTGGAGAATGCCCAATGGGTAGCGATGGACTACACCGACGTCCTGGTACATATCTTTTTGCCAGATGTACGTGAATACTATGACCTGGAGCATCTCTGGGACGATGCCAAATTAACTCATATTCCAGACATTGATTAAAGAAAATGGATAATCAGAATATACCCGATAACAACAAAGGTCCGAAGATGAATATGCCCCGGTTCAACATGAACTGGATCTACGCCATTGCCATCCTCGCCCTCGGTCTGCTCTGGTTCTCTAGCGGAGGTCCGGAGAACAGTAGTATTGCCACCAAGGCTACCTACACGAACTTCAAGACGATGGTCAGCAAAGGCTATGCCTCTAAGATTATTGTGAACAAGAACCAGAATATGTTACGGATGTACGTAAAACCGGAACATATCCGTGACGTTTTCCACAAGAGTGCCAAGGAGACTGGCGTCGAACCGTACCTGGAAGTGGAAATCGGTTCCACGGATCAGGTTGAAGCCTTTATCAATGAATCCAAGGAAGCCAAGACCTTCACTGGTGAATACAGCTACGAGAACCGCCGTGAGAACGATATGTTCAACATGATCCTCTACAATGTCCTTCCCTTTGTCTTTATCATCGGCCTGTGGATGTTCTTTATGCGTCGCATGGGTGGTGGCGGCATGGGCATGGGTGGCGGCAACGTGTTCAGCGTCGGTAAGTCGAAAGCTAAGATGTATGAAAAGGGCGGTGAACTGGGTATCACTTTTAAGGACGTTGCTGGACAGGCTGGTGCCAAACAGGAGATTCAGGAGATTGTCGACTTCTTGAAAAATCCGCAGAAATACACAGATCTTGGTGGTAAGATTCCCAAGGGAGCCTTGCTCGTAGGTCCTCCAGGAACAGGTAAGACCCTGTTAGCCAAGGCCGTTGCCGGAGAGGCTGGGGTTCCATTCTTCTCAATGTCAGGTTCTGACTTCGTAGAGATGTTCGTCGGTGTGGGAGCCAGTCGTGTGCGCGACCTCTTTGCACAGGCCAAGGCCAAGTCGCCCTGTATCATCTTTATTGACGAGATTGATGCCGTAGGTCGTGCCCGTTCTAAGAATCCCGCTATGGGAGGCAACGATGAGAGAGAAAACACGTTGAATGCCCTCTTGACAGAGATGGACGGTTTTGGTACGAACTCGGGGGTCATCATCCTCGCAGCTACCAACCGTGCTGACATGCTCGACTCCGCCCTACTTCGTGCCGGACGTTTCGACCGTCAAATCCACGTCGACCTCCCCGACCTCAACGAGCGTAAGGAGGTGTTTATGGTACATCTGAAACCATTGAAGATCGATGAGACCGTAGATATCGACTTCTTGGCTCGTCAGACACCAGGTTTCTCTGGGGCAGACATCGCCAACGTATGTAACGAAGCAGCCCTGATAGCTGCACGTCATAATAGTGAGAAAGTCAGCAAACAAGACTTCCTGGATGCCGTCGACCGTATCATCGGTGGTCTGGAAAAGAAAACCAAGGTGATGACACAGGCCGAGAAGCGCAGCATCGCTATCCACGAGGCAGGTCATGCTACCATCTCTTGGTTCACGGAGTTTGCCAATCCCCTGGTTAAGGTATCCATCGTTCCCCGTGGTCAGGCTCTCGGTGCAGCCTGGTATCTGCCCGAGGAACGCGTCCTTCAAACCAAGGAAGCCATGCTCGACGAGATGTGTTCACTCTTAGGAGGCCGTGCTGCTGAGGAGTTATTTATAGGCACCATCTCCACAGGAGCCATGAACGACCTGGAACGTACTACCAAACAGGCCTACGGTATGATTGCCTTCGCCGGCATGAGTGAAAAGTTACCTAACATCTGCTATTACAACAACGCCGAATACCAGTTCCAGAAACCCTATTCTGAGACTACGGCCAAGATTATAGACGATGAAGTGCTGCGAATGATCAATGAACAGTACGAACGTGCCAAGCGTATTCTGACAGAACATAAGGAAGGGCACGCCCAACTGGCTCAGTTGCTGATCGACCGTGAGGTCATCTTTGCGGAGGATGTTGAAAAGATTTTCGGCAAACGTCCTTGGCAGAGTCGTGCCGAGGAACTCCTTGAAGCCCAGATGCGCGCTGATGCTGAGCGCATGGCAGAGGAACGCGCTAAAGAGTTGGAGGCAAAAGAACGAGAAGCTAAGGAAGCAGAAAAAGAAAGTGAGGCATAATATGAAGAATTTTATTATCAGAACGATTACTGCGGTATTTTTCGTGGCAGCTATTGTCACCTGTTTTCTCCGCCCTGAGGCGATGATCCTGCTCTTTGCCTTGGTAACGGGACTGACCGTTTGGGAGTTTACAGGACTGGTCAACGAACGCGAGAACGTCACCATTAACAGGATGATCTGTACCGTTGCTGGTGTCTATTTCTTCTTTGCGATGGCGGGCTATAACAGTGGACTCACACCTGCCACCGTCTTCATCCCATACCTCGTGTCCATCATCTATCTGCTCATTGCGGAACTCTATCTGATTCATGAAGACCCCATCAGCAACTGGGCCTACACCATGATGAGCCAGATCTATATCGCCCTGCCCTTCTCACTCCTAAACGTATTGGCTTTCCGCTCTGCCGGTTCGGATATCCAATACACCTATCTGATACCCCTCAGTGTGTTTGTGTTCCTTTGGATCAACGATACGGGGGCCTATCTCTGCGGTTCACTTCTGGGCAAAAACAAACTCTTCCCCCGCATTTCGCCGGGAAAGAGTTGGGAAGGCAGTATCGGCGGAGGCCTCCTGGTGGTAGCCGTTGCCATACTTGTATGGTATCTCACCGAGAAATATGAGGTCAACGAACTCGGTCTCAACGCTTATGAATGGGCAGGCCTCGGACTGACTGTCGTCATCTTCGGCACGTGGGGAGACCTGGTAGAGTCGCTCTTCAAGCGCACATTAGGCATCAAGGACAGTGGCAACATCCTCCCAGGTCATGGTGGCATGCTCGACCGTTTCGACTCCTCGCTGATGGCTATCCCCGCAGCAGTCGTCTATCTTTATACCCTCACCTTATTTTAACTGATAGAGAACGTTCAGCGTAGGCTTATAGGTATTCTCCAAGGTAACGGTGATAAAACCACCCTCGGCCTCGAACTTGGCAATCTTGTGGTCATCGCCATGTTTTGGCATGTTCGGCCATGAACCCAGATCCTTCTCCAACTGGTCACGGATGGTCTGCCAGAACTGACGGGTACTGTCATTCGTCGACATCATATAGTTCTCCTGCACAGCTACCAGCGTGTCATTCTTCTGCGCCAATACCACATGATACTTCACCTCAGGATTAATCATCACTACCGTCTTGAAGTCAGAGTCGGACTTGGCAGAGTCGACGGCAAAGCCACGAGCCGCCAGAGAATCACAGAACGTCTTGAAGGGCAAACCCATCGACAGTCCACGATACTCCAGGATCTTTTTCTCCCCGTTACTACAAGCACAGAGTGCAACAAAAGCCACAAAGGCCACAAAAATTTTCTTCATAATCATACTAGTTTGACAATTCTGCTGCAAATATACAAAATAATTATGAATTATTAATTATTAATTATGAATTATTTCGTACCTTTGCACCTATGTTTGTATCAACAGTACTGTTTTCCGCACTTCTTACAGCGCCAGTCGTTGCTGATGACACCATCAAAACGGAACGGCTGGAGGAAGTGATTGTGACCTCTAATTCTGCCCGTCAGCGCATCCAGAATGTGCAGACCGGAGCGGAACAGCTCCAACTGAAGGACCTGACCACCTCACCGCAACTCTTTGGCGAGAACGACATCATGCGCTCCATCCAACTGTTGCCGGGCATCAAAGCCGAAAGCGACGCATCCAGCAGCTTCCAGGTCAGAGGTGGAACATCAGCCCAGAACCTCATCCTCTACGATAACGCTCCTGTCTATAATGTCGGACACCTGGCAGGTCTGTTCTCTACCTTTAATGATGACGCGCTGGGCAGTGCCACCCTATACAAGGGACTATTGCCTGCACAATACGGCGGAGCCTCTTCAGCTGTCCTTGATCTGACAGGACGTACTGGCAACAAAAGCGGCTGGCATGGAGGAGCCACCGTCGGTCTGCTCTCTGCAAAAGGAACGTTGGAAGGTCCCATCGTCAAGGACAAGGCTTCCTTTCTGGTAACAGCCCGTCGAACCTATATGGATATGTTCCTGAAACTGTCGGATGACTTCAAGAACAATACACTATATTTTTATGATGTCAATGCCAAGTTAGACTGGACCGTAGGCAAACGAGACCAGTTGTTCCTGTCATTCTTCACCGGCTACGACCGCACAGCGATGGAAGACATGATAGACATCCGCTGGCACAACCTTTCAAGCAGTCTGAAATGGCTGCACCACTTCGGTGAAGGCTCGCACTCACAGACCACCTTATTATATAGTGGCTATAAGACAGACAACGGCATAGACTTCCTTGGTTTGAACCTCTGGCTTGACGGGCATATCCGTCAGGAAAGTCTCCGGCAGGATTTCCATTTTACCCTCGACAAATACCTTATCGATGCTGGATTGCAGTCTACGCTCATTAACGTGAAGTCTGCCGAGTGGCAGTTTGTGACACAACATGACAAAGAACAACGACGGGCCTGGGACAATGCCTTCTGGCTGAATACGATTATCCCGATATACCCGTGGATGACGGTCTCTGCCGGACTGCGTGTCAATGCCTTCTCACCACTTGGCGGTTCTCTCTATTATGACATCGAACCAGATGGAGAGATCGGCTGGTATTACAACTATGGCAAGAACGAGATTGTCAAGACCCACGTCACCTGGCAACCACGCGCCAGCATCAGCATCCAACCTACCGAACAGACCAGCGTCAAAATCGGCTATGCCCGTACAGCTCAGAATATCCATGCCCTGAGGAATCAGAACACCTCGACCCCCTTCGACCGTTACACCATGAGTAGTAACATCGTCAAACCCGAGATTGCAGACCAGGTGAGCATCGGTCTTTTTGCGATGACACCCAGTCAGAGCTATGACTTCTCGCTGGAGACCTACTACAGGAAAGTGAAGAATGTACTAGACTATCGCGACGGCAAGAGTTTCAGCAGCGAGATTGAGATTGAACGTCTCGTCCTGCCAGGAGAAGGCAAAGGCTACGGTTTTGAACTGGCAGCACGAAAGAATCACGGTCGGCTCACCGGATGGCTGGCCTATACCCTCTCATGGTCGAAAACCCGTATCGACGGTATCAATGGCAACCGTTGGTACAACGCCAACAACGACCGTCGCCATGATATCAACATCGTCGCCATGTACCAATTGAGCAAGAGATGGTCGCTCAATGCCGCCTGGCTCTTCAACACAGGACAGGCCTTCACGGCACCCAGTGGAAAATATCAGATTGAAGACAACTGGATATATTATTACGCCGAGCGTAACGGCTACAGGGCACCCGGCTACCACCGTTTGGATGTCAGTGCCGTATGGGCAAAGAGATACAAACGCTCTACCCATGAATGGTGTATCAGCATCTACAACCTCTATAATCACTATAACCCGTTCCTCATCAACTTTGAGGACAGCGAGAATGGTAACAAGACAAGGGCCGTACAGTATTCACTCTTCGGCATCGTGCCTTCCGTTGCCTTTAACATCAAATTCTGATCGCCCATGAAATATTATATTCGATTGTTAATCTGCCTGAATATCGTTCTCCTGTCATCCTGTGAGAAAGACATCAACCTCATCTACCATCAGGTTGACCCCATCTATGTGGTGGAGGCTTCTGTCTCAAATGCAGGAACAGAAGTACGTATCAGTCAAACCGGTGCGATGGAGGACAATTCGTCCATCAGTGCCATCAGCGATGCAAAAGTCACGGTATCCACAAACACCGGGCAGATCTATACCATTCCCTATGCTACCAACGGTTTCTACCGGTTGTACACTCTGAAAGGTGTGGCAGGAACCGATTATCAACTTGACGTAGAGCTCGACGGTCATCATTTCTCTTCGACCTCCGTGATGCAAAAGGCACCCAAAATGAAGAACTTCCGTTTCGTCAGGATGAAGGCCGCATCAGAGAAGATTATCTTCGGGGACCTGCGTCTGGATGACATCCCCAATGAACAGAACTGGTATTTCATGCACATCTACCGTAATGGCATCGGTTACCGCTGGGCAGTAATGCGCGACAACCAGAATCCGAACGAAGAACTACAACAGCTATTCTCTTTCTTCCGTGAGGGCAGCAACGACAGTGATGTGCTGAATGAAGGCGACCTGCTCCGTATTGAGATACGTGCCATAGACCAACGGGCCTATGACTACTTGTATTCCATGCAGCTTATGAACGACACAGGCACCAACCCGATAGCGAATTTCTCGGGTGGGTGCCTGGGGTATTTTTCAGCATATCATCAGATTACATACTCCTACAGGTATCACGCATCGGAGGTGGAGGACGACGACTGAGCTTTCCGCAGTTTCATCGTTACGGTGACTGAAACAGCACTACCATTAAGAGTACCGTCACGCTTGACCTTGACCACAAGGTCAGTTTCTGTGAATGACAAAATCTGGGCCAGGATAGTATCCTGACGTCCCTGATCATCCGTAAATTCCAATTTGAGATTATGGTTATCGCAACGGTAGGTTCCTTCATAGAGGATATACCCGGAAAAGTCATAGGATGAAAAAGAGCCGCTACGGACCATGCCATTATAATTGCCATCATCGCGGAACACAAAAAGATCAAAGGCAAAATCCTCTGGTCGCCACTCGGTCTCACCCTCAATGACGACATCACCATCTTCCCATCCACGTTGCCAAGTACCGACGATAAGGTTCCCCAACCGTCGGCCGTCATCATCACCTCCACCACATCCCGTCAGGAATAGCAGTGGCAATAATAATAGCAGGAGTTTTTTCACTTCACATTTCCAACTTTAACCAGATATTCGGCAATCTGCACGGCATTCAGCGCAGCACCCTTACGGATCTGGTCACCACTGAGCCAGAAGGTCAGACCATTTTCATCGCTCAGATCCTTACGGATACGACCCACGTAGACATCATCCTTACCAGCTGTCTCCAGAGGCATCGGATAAGTAAGGGTGGCAGGATCATCCTTCAACGTACAACCAGGTGCTGCAGCGATGGCCTTCTGAGCCTCCTCTACACTGATCGGCTTCTCGGTCTCAATCCAAACAGACTCTGAGTGAGAGCGCAACGAACTGACACGCACACACATCGCCGAACATTTGGCATCAGTATGCATGATCTTACGGGTCTCATTGAACATCTTCATCTCCTCTTTGGTGTAGCCGTTGGGCTGGAACACATCAATCTGAGGAATCACATTGTAAGCCAGCTGGTGGGCAAACTTCTTGATCGTCTTCACCTCGCCCTCTTCAACCATCTCCTTATACTGCTGCTGCAGTTCAGCCATAGCAGCGGCACCAGCACCAGAAGCACTCTGATAAGAAGCCACGTGAATACGCTTGATATGTGAGATCTGCTCCAGAGGCTGCAGCACAACCACCATCATAATCGTCGTACAATTCGGATTGGCGATAATGCCACGGGGACGGTTCAAGGCATCCTCAGCATTGCACTCAGGCACCACCAAGGGTACATCATCGTCCATACGGAAGGCGCTAGAATTGTCGATCATCACAGCACCGTATTTCGTAATTGTCTCGGCAAACTCCTTCGATGTACCGGCACCGGCTGAAGTAAAGGCGATATCCACATCCTTGAAGTCATCGTTATGCTGCAACAACTTGACTTCAATCTCCTTTCCCTTATAGGTGTATTTTCGTCCGGCACTACGCTCAGAGCCAAACAACACCAGTTCATCCATCGGGAAATTTCTCTCAGCGAGAATGCGCAGGAACTCCTGTCCCACAGCTCCACTCGCACCAACAATTGCTACTTTCATACGTCTATTCCTTTTATTAATTCGTATTTCGGCTGCAAAATTACAAAATAATTATGAATTATGAATTATTAATTATGAATTATTTCGTATCTTTGCACACGAAATGAGACTGATAGCAGCATATTTTCCCATTACCGACCCCACGCTGATATTCTTCGTGGTGCTACTCATCATTCTCTTTGCCCCGATTATCATGAGTAAACTGCGCATTCCCCACATCATCGGCATGGTGTTGGCGGGTGTCGTTATCGGCCACTACGGTCTCGATATTCTCGAACGCGACATGTCGTTTGAGATCCTTGGAAGCGTAGGTCTTTACTATATCATGTTCCTCGCCGGACTGGAGATGGACACGGAAAGCGTTAAGAAGAAATCCAGCCAGTTCCTGGTTTTTGGACTTCTGACCTGCCTTATTCCTTTGGGTATGACCTATGTCATGGCCAGGATGCTGTTGCACTACTCCGATGCGGCCTCCTTCCTACTAGGTTGTATCATGGCATCCAACACGCTGATTGCCTATCCAATCATCGGACGATACGGTCTTCAGCGCCACCCATCAGTACAACTCTCCGTAGGCTCATCAATGATCTCGCTTTTCATGGCCCTGGTGATGATCGCGGCTCTCGCCACCTTCTACACCGAGAACATCAATGCCAACAACCTCTTCTCTTTCCTCCTTCCTCTTTCCATTTTCCTTCTGAAACTCGTCGCTTTCATGGCAGGCTCAGTATATCTCATTCCGAAGATTGCCCGTTACTTCCTGCGTCGTTACAGCGATGCCGTGATGCAGTATATTTTTGTCCTGGCTGTGATGTTCCTTTCGGCAGCCTTGTCTAACCTCATCGGACTGGAGGGTATCTTCGGTGCATTCCTTTCCGGACTGATCCTCAACAGGTATATACCGAAGGTTTCTCCACTGATGAACCGCATTGAGTTTATCGGAAATGCAGTCTTTATTCCCTATTTCCTGATTGGTGTGGGCATGCTCATCAACGTGCGGACCCTGTTCTCTGGGGCACAGGTGCTTTGGGTCGTCTTCCTGATAGCCTTCTTCGGTACCTTCGGCAAGGCGGTGGCAGCCTATATCTCCAGCCTGCTTTTCCATCTTCCACAGCGTGACGGCAACATGATGTTCGGACTGACCTCTGCCCATGCTGCAGGCGCCATTGCCATGGTGATGGTGGGTATGCGACTCGAAGTGGCTCCCGGCATCTTTCTGGTGAACGACGACATGTTGAATGGTGTGGTGATGATGATTCTGGTCACCTGCGTCATCTCCACAATGATGACCGAACATGCGTCACAACAGATTGTATTGGAGGAAAGAGGAAAATGGAAAGAGGAAGGAGATATGCAAAATGATGACGAGAAGGTTCTGCTCTGTGTGAAATATCCTGAGATAGCCCCTCAGCTACTCACTTTAGCCCTATTGATGCGCAACCAACAGTTAAACCGCGGACTTGTAGCACTCAACGTGGTCTATGACGACAAGGACTCTGCTGCCGGACGTCAACAAGGACTTCAACTGTTGGAACGTCTTCAACAACAAGCAGCAGCTGCCGATGTGCAGATGCAGACACAGGTTCGTCTGGCATCCAATATTGCCAACGGTATCAAGCATGCCTTCCGCGAGTTTGCCTGCAGCGAAATTGTGATGGGCATGCACGTCCATACCGATATCAGCCCGAAGTTCTGGGGTGAATTCATCCAAAGCCTTTACAATGGCCTGAATCGTCAGATTGTGCTCACCAGGTTCATACAACCCCTGAACACCCTGCGACGTATTCAAGTCGTCGTACCTTCCCGGGCAGAATTTGAGCCAGGCTTCCACCGATGGCTGGAACGTCTGAGTCGATTTGCAGAACAGTTGGACTGCCGCATCCAGTTTCATGGCCGAAAGGAGTCGCTTGTACTCATTGCAGAATATATTAATAACAGTCATCCGTCAGTACGTGCAGAATACACAGCGATGGGACATTGGAATGAACTGCCACAACTGGCCACACAGGTTTCCGACGACCATCTCTTTGTGGTGATCAGTGCCCGTAAGGGAACTATCTCCTACAAGAATGCCATCGACCGTCTGCCGGATGAACTGCAGAAATACTACCCGGGCAAGAACCTCATGATTATCTTCCCAGACCAGCATGGTGATACCAAGGATGACCGCATGAGCTTCACAGAGGCCCAGCATCAGGAGGAGACATCGATATACAACGTGATATCGAGGTGGATACATAAAAAAAGTGAATAGTGAAGAGTGAAAAGTGAAGAATGAGTTATGATTACAATTAAAGATATAACAAAGAGCTTTGGCTCGTTACAAGTATTGAAGGGCATTGACCTTCATATCAACAAGGGAGAGGTTGTCAGTATTGTCGGCCCTTCAGGTGCCGGCAAGACCACGTTGTTGCAGATTATCGGTACACTAGACCGTCCTGACACCGGTTCAGTCATTGTCGACGGCATCGACACCAGCCGGTTGTCCACGAAGAAACTCTCAGACTTCCGCAATCAGCATCTGGGTTTCGTCTTTCAGTTTCATCAGCTCCTGCCGGAATTCACAGCCATCGAGAATATCATGATACCCGCCTATATCGCGGGCGTATCACAGAAACAGGCCAAGAAACGTGCCAAAGAACTGTTGGATTTCATGGGACTGGCAGACCGCGCAACACATAAACCCAACGAACTCTCTGGCGGTGAGAAGCAGCGTGTGGCTGTGGCCCGTGCGTTGGTCAACAATCCTGCTGTCATCCTCGCCGATGAGCCCTCCGGCTCTCTTGACTCCAAGAACAAAGAAGAACTCCACAAACTTTTCTTTGACCTTCGCGACCAGTTTGGCCAGACCTTTGTCATCGTCACGCATGACGAGACGCTGGCCTCTATCACCGACAGAACCATTCACCTCAGAGATGGACTCATTGAAGAACCGGAAATCGTCATAGCCCCACAGGACCAAACACCTGAAGAACCATGCTTAAACTCGGAGAATACCATACCCTCAGAATAAAGAAACGTCTGGAATTCGGACTGTACCTTGACGGTGGCGATGAGGGCAACATCCTGTTGCCCAACCGTTATGTGACGCCAGACATGAGAATCGGTGATGAGATAGAAGTCTTCATCTATCTGGATCAGGACGAGCGTACCATCGCCACGACAGAGCACCCCATCGCCAAAGTCGGCGAGTTTGCCTATCTGGAATGTGCCTGGACCAATGAATACGGTGCCTTTCTGAAATGGGGACTGATGAAAGACCTCTTCTGTCCCTTCCGTGAGCAGAAACAACGGATGGAGATCGGTAAGACCTATTATGTCTATATCATGGAGGACGAGAAGACCCACCGTCTGATGGCAACAGCAAAGGTGGAACGTTATCAGAAAGTCACAGGGCGTGAGCGGGCACTCGACTTTGCAGAGATCCTGCTCCGTTACCTTTATGAGCACGACGGCTTCTGTGAACTTGGCGACAAATCATCCGCTGAGGCTATCGCCGCCCGTTTTGGTGTGTCCAAGAAGACCTACAAGCAGGCCATAGGCGACCTATACAAACGCCATCTGATTACGATATCCCCTGAAGGTATCCATTTGGTATAGACGCATCAGGTATTTTAATAACCCACCCTTATTCAACAATAACCCGCCCTTATCGCGAAATAAGGGCGGGTTATTATTGAAGGAAAAGTACTTACCTTTACTTGATATATACTTTCTTGCCGTTCTTGATGTAGACACCCGACTTCAAGGTACCTGTCACCCTGCGGCCCTGAAGGTCGTAGACGGCATCGCCACTCGGATCAATGGTAATGCCTGTGATACCTGTAGTAATGGTATATACAGCTGTCACAAGTTCCACCTCACGGCTCTGCTCTGCGAACGTGTAAGTGAAAGCACCCTTTCCAATAGAGAGGAAATACGTCTGTCCAGGTGCAACGCTGACAAAGTCAATTAAGAACTTGTTGGGATCATTGGCAGATGTTTCAACCTTGACAGGATTCATAGACTCTCCCGAAACGTCAGTCAGCGTAATCAGCGACATATCGGCAAGTTCCACTTGTCCAACACCAAAGAAGGTCACTCGCACCTGATCCAATAGGTCTACCTCTGATCCTGTGGCGGGGCTCAACTCAACCTTTACTGTTGGAGTGGGAATATTCGCCGCACTGACCTCCTCAAACATAAAGGCATTGGTCTTCTCGTTATCAGAATCTGCCAACGTTGCTGTAGCGGCCAAAATCTTGGCATTCTTGACGTCAACAAGCGCGTAAGTATTCTCCATCTTCAGACTGAACAGTCCGAAGGTCTTCACGGCATCCACACCCTCAATGCTCAACTTGGCTATGGTGATGTCATTCTCCGTAGCGGCATATGCTGCGCTCGTATTTGTTTCATTAGAGAGCTGACGCAGATATGTACTATTACCTGTCACGAAACGGTATGTACCATCTTCATTGGCAGCCATCTTGAAACCAGTAGCCTTGGCTGGGTCAGCAGTGACGCCCACTGTGCTACCGTCATAGTCCAAATAAGCCTTGGTACCATCAGCGGCAACAGCATAGACCTTATAGTACTTACCGGCTGTCGGCTTCACTACATTGGTCTCGTTGTAGAAATCATTGAAGTAGCCCTGATAGAGTTCGTCATTGCCTTCCACATAGCCCATCTTACTCTGTAAGACTTTTCGTGCCTGACTGTCTTCTGCAGGATAGCCAACACCAGTCTTTGCCAACAGCTTACGACCATATTCGATGGTCTCCGAAGACGGATAAACCTTTCTTGCCTGATCGTTATTGACGTTGAATGTAATGGTATAGTCAGCCTTGTTCACACGACAGTCACTACGCTTCACATCAGGATCACCGGCGAGGTAACGGCCGAAGTTCAAATCACCAATCGTACCAGCAAGGATGCGATAACCATATTGTCCAGAGGCATTATCCAACCCGCCTTCTTCCAAAGGTTCGTCCATCACCAGTTTGACCGCCTGAACAGTACCTGGCTCAAAGCCGTTCTCTTCAGCAAACTCAGGATAGGGTTCGAAGTGTCCCCAAGCCAGCTCACCATTGGTATAGGCCTGAACGATGCTGACGCGCTTGCTCGCATCGGCAGCGATACCACCTCTGACACCGTCGCCATGGACATAGATGTACAACTCATTCAGATCCGTATCCATGATATATGGATCAGAACGAGTAAGCGACTGATAAGAAATATACTCATAGAAGTCTTCTACAAAACCTGTAGGATCCTCTGGAGCTATACTTTCATTATCGATGACGAAGGACAATGTGATTTCTTCAGAAGCCAAAGTCTCACCAGTAGCTTTCAGCAACGAGAACGTGCCTTCAGGAAGAACCAGATTGTAGGTACCCGACTTAAGGCCTCTGGTATTCACGTAGAACTGTGTAGGACTACCTGGAACTGCGGTCAGGATAAGGCCTTCAAAGTCGATTTTCTCACCGCCCTTGGTGAAATAGGCTGCATCTTTTTCCAATAGACTGACTTTTTGGACAGACAGGAAGGTGAGAATCATCAATTCTCCTGCCCTTTCAGATGAGCGCTTCTCAAACTGAGCGTAGGGTGAGGTTATGATCTCTGGATCCTCCTCTGGCTTGGTCTCCTCTGCCGTCTCCACAAACGAGAAGGCACTGGTCAGATCCGCACCATACTGAACCGTACTGCCTGAGGTCGTCGACAACATTTCATCACCGAAAGCCACGACAGCATAATCCGAACCCTTCAAGGTCAGGAGACCTGTCAGTTTCTGACCTTCGACAGCCAATTTAGCCAACGTCAGACCGGTCATACCACCAGCAGAAAGGTTCATCGCCAAAGTACCACTCTGTTCTTCGCTGATTGACTGAACATTCAGGAACTTGTCATCGGAGGTTTTAAACGAATAAGTCTGGGTATCACTATTCACAAAAGCCTTGAAGGCAGATGCCTCTGAAGCCTTGGTTGTCGTGGAGAGGACCGTCTCATACTTCAGGTATTGCTTCTCACCATTGTCATTGACGGCAGCCAACTTATACCATTTACCATCCTCAGGCATCTTGACATTGACCTCTGCATAATAGTCGTCGATGGCCTTCTGCAATTCTTCAGCCGTAGCCTCGCTATTCGCCAAGGCATCAATCAAAGCCTGACGACTGGCAGTGCCATCAGCAGGATAGCCGATCAGCGCCGCATCCTTACCGCCTGCAGTCAACAGCGCAGTTGCCTCTGCCCGATAGAGCGACAACTCATTCTCTACCGTATAGACCAAAGTCGTCTTTGGATTGCAACGGTAATAGGGACTCTCAGGAGAGAATCCATTGGTAATCGTTCCCTCAGGAATCACAACATACCAATCGCCTTCGGCCGTCATCTCGCCATCAAGTGTCAGAACCACATTATGATCGTCAACGTCCAAAGCAACAGGCGTGAAATTGTACACATCATCCTGATAGACCACCACTTCATGCTCACCGTCTTCGACAATCGAGACGGACTGATTATCAGCATACTTCAACGTAATGGTTGCCGGAACCTTGGGGACATTGCCCTCTGTGGGATCAGGAGTAACAGATTCATAACGTAATGTCGCACGATCGGCATAGACCGTGAACGGCACTTTTATCTCCGGACTGGAGGACTGCTCGGAATTTTGGAACGAAGCTGCCGGTACATAAACCTCAAAAGAGCCATCCTGCATAATCTCCTTTTCTGCAGTCAGGAGAATTGTCCTGGAATCCGTTGCAGACACGGTAGCAATCATATCCTGACTACCGATACGCTCGCCATCTTGATCCAGCGTATACAATTTGATACCCTTTTCGTGAACCACGCTCATGGGCAGGTCAAACTGCAAGCTCATCGTCTTGAAAGAAGATACCTTATCACCAGATTTCGGAGTAGTCACCGGCTGTGATACAGGCAGTGCAGCTCTGGTATAACAGACTGTAATCTTTTGAAAACGGGTAGGCTGAATACCATTTGTAAACGAAACCTCAGTCGTACTCTTATCAGAAGCTGTCCATCTTTTCGTCACAGAATTGACATTGCCCAAGTCGCCTAGTGCGCCTTCGAACTGTACATAGGAGAAAGCATAGCCGCTCTTAGAGAACGACAGTTTCATTCCCGCTCTGGCACGAATAGCCAGAGAGTAAAGAATCATTCTCTCACTGGCATTATTAATAGCCACGCCTTGCCCCGTGCTCATAAAACTCATCTCCACAGGTCCACTGGTAAAAGTCTTAAAGGTGACCATCGCAACATCACCAGCAGAAGTGTCCAAACTCAACGGCGGATTCAGGGAAGAAGGCTTCGTGAAATCAAATACCACGGTTTCCTCTATCTGTGCGTTAACCTGAGCAGACAGCAAAACGAGTAAAAAAACAAGTATCTTCTTCATCGGAATTATAGTAATAAAAAAGAATATTCTATATTAAAGCTTCTCGGTATCGAACAGATCCTGCGGCGTCTTCACACAGAGTTTCCACTCACCGTCGATCTTTACCGGGTTAAACATAAACATCGTGGTAGCAGGCTCATTTGTACCGGCCTGCTCAGCAGTTGCAAAAGTGACACAGTATTTCACGTCATTGCAGCCTTCCAACATAAAGGAATAGTACTCACGATAGTAGTCCAGCACAGGGAACATCTTAAACCTACGGGTATAGCGCTTAGCCGTTTCCTTCGACAAAGGTTTGACCTCCTGTGTGGAATCATTGTATTCATAAAGGGATGCTATCACCTGATCAATCTTTTTAGCCTTCAGCTGTTCCATGGCGTTATCCGCCAATTTCAACATCGTCGTTGTATCGGCCTCCGTCAGTTCTGAACGGAAGACTTCAATCTGTTCCTCACGGCTCATATTTTTCTTATTCTTATTAGAACAAGAACTTACCAAGCAAATAAAACCTATTGCAAGAAAAAATAAACTATACTTATTCATCATGACTTTGATATTAAAAGGAAAAAAGAGAGTGCGTCTGCTCTCACGAGACGCACTCTCCATTCAGAGCTTTATAATTTTGAAATGATTACTTCATCTCTCGATTATTGACTTATCTGTGTGTGGTGTTGATGTGCCACTTAACCTTAGCATTTACATAACCCCACTCGTAGTGAACTGTGATAGGAATGATCACGTCGAACTCTGTCACGTTGTCACCATTGTTAGCATAGTAGAAGCCACCGAAGCGAGCCTTGTTGGTATCGATGTTAGGTGTACCAACACCCATGTAATCCTTCAGGGCATCGTTGTTCACAGCGTAGGTGAACTTCTTAGCACCACCGACGAGGTCGAATACGTAAGACTTCAGGTTAGCTGCATCAGGAACGAGGCGAGCATTACCAGTGCCAGGATTCAATACATCGATGTTGGTCAGGATAGCCTGAGTGGTCACCTTGTTCAGAGGAACAAACGTATTCACATCAGCCTGGTGCATGTTGGTCAGGATAGAAGCAGGACGCATATCTACATCGATCTGGTAGACATTGTAGTAAGCCCAGAAGTAGAAGTGGTCGTCCCACATGTAACCCTGATGAGGCTTGTTACCACGCCAGTCGAACATCTTCAGGTAGTCTACGAGGAAGATGTAGTTCTCCTGAGTGTTAGCATCGAGAGCCGGAGTAATGGTCTCAGTGCTGATGTTGATAGGACGCTGCCAAGAAGCTACGAAGGTAGCCACATTGTCATCATCGTGCTTAACCTGATCCATGTAAACTGCTACGTTACAATCGTTAACTGCTACAACACCCAGCCAAGCGTGGAGCTCGGTCATGAGATACTTGTGAGCGTAGTCGAAGTCGCAAGTGCCGTCTTCCTTCATCGGATAACCGATAGCGTTCAGAACGTCCTCACAAACAGTGTTCAGAGTAGCATTACCAGCCAGATAATCCTGATAGGTAGAACCGATAGGCAACCAGTGGATCAACTCAATAACACCAGCGTCAGGCCATGTAGAAGGATCTGCCTTAACAAATTCCTGCTGCTTGATGCGAGCGATAGGAGTATAAACATTGGTACTTGTATTCTTAGCATACAGAACCTGGTTGTTGAATGCACCAGCGTACTGGTCAATCTTACCATCGTTATCGAAGTCAACGTCATTGTAGATGATAGAACACCACTTCAGCGTATTCTCGAGGTCAGCTTCCTTCCACTCGTGCTTATTCTGTGCAGTCTTAATCTGAGACAGATAAGTTGCAGTTGCATAGTAGTCCTTAGCGGGCAGAGTGGTGTAGTTAGGCTCGTTCATATCCACATAGGTGTGCGGCCATACATACTTGCAGAACAACTGGTTCCAGTAGTTTGTATTTGGACGTGCAATCTCAGGATAGTTAGCGTCTGTATAAGTTCTGTTCTCGGGAGTGATCTGATACTTCTTGCCATTCAGAGCAGTCAGCTCATAAACACCCTTCGGAGCGAAGTAGTACTTGCAACGCTTTGTGTTAGACAGATCAACCTTGTTCTCAACAAGCGTGTTGCTGACGCGGCTGTTCCAAGGCTCACCCTTAGTGGTCTCACCATCGCGTGGAGCCATGATATCAAGAACGATTGCAGACCAACCGTCAGTTACCTTAGTCTCATCGAGGTCACCCTTCGGGTTCCAGTTATACCAGTAGTTGGTATTCTTAACCTGATAGTGCTCATCCTTGTTAACACGTGTGATGTTCATGGTTACCTTCACCCAAACATATGGATAAGGAGCGCTGCTGTAGAGGTTGGCGTCGCGACCGCGAACCAGATCCTTAGCAATATAACGGAACCAACGTGTAACCTTGATCGGACCAGTGGTCTTCTGATCGTGAGTCAGATACTCGAGCTCTTCCTCAGAGATCACCCACTTGAAGATGTGGTTGGTAGAACCCTCACCGTTAGGATAGTAAACCATATCACCGAGAGCCTTCTTCTCAAATTCGTTAGACTTCTCTTCCTTGTCATTGTAGCTTCCACCAGGAACAGGATCGATGGCGTCATTACCCCAAATATCCTTACCGAGGTTGAAGATCTTCAGCTGATAACCACGCTGGTGAGCGTCGTCAACACCTGCATCCATTACCTTATAAGCCTCAGGAGTTACATAGCGCTCGTCCTCAACAGGAACAACCTCGTCACCATCGAAGCAGTCTGCCCAGTACCAGTCGTCGAATGCCAGACGCTCAGCCTCAGACATCTTGTCAGTCAGGATGTAGCGAGAGAACTCAGACCATGTGGTCTCGAACTGTACAGGATTGCAGAGGTCGAACTTCTTGTCAATCTCAGGATAGTTGTCCACGAGGAGGTTATCAGGATTGTAGAAGATGTGCAGGAGGATATAACCATCGAGCAGCACAGCACCATCCTCATTCTTCACGAGAACACGTACCAGAGGCTCACGGTCAACAGCAGAACGGCTCTGTGTTGTAGCGGTGTAACCGTCAGGAGTAACGTCGCGTGCAATAATCACACCAGTCTTACTGGTATTAACAACCTTTGTAGTAGCATCTTTCTTATTCCAATCCTTAACGATGTCGTAAGTAACATTGTTGAAAGCGTGCTGAGTGGTCTCAGACCAGTCAGAGAATGTAGCGTACTTAGAATCGCTGGTCTTGTTGGTAGAAGAAATGTACTCAACCAACTCAAACTCATAGTGCAGACCGAAAGCAGCCTCTTCACCATAATGCAGAGTCAGAACCTCTGTAGAAATGCCAGTGTAGTCACCAGGATAGATGTTATTAGCGTCTTCAAATTCCTTCTTGAACAGGTTCTCCTTAACAATGTGGATACCCAGATATGGCTTCAGGTCAACACCTGCAGCATCCTTGGCACCCAGCTCGAGAGAAGCACCACGAGGATCGGCGATAGCCTCCTCAGGAGTATCCCAAACGTGAACGCGCTTAGCATCAGCCCAACCTTCCTCATCACCAGTCTGGTTGCCAGGACCGTAGTTGTAGCCAGGCATGTTAGGCTCGATGTACTGAGGAGCCTTGTCCCAAATCAGACCTTCCAGCTGAACGCGGGTCGGAACGATCAGAGCGTAGTCAGAAGTAATGGTGGTCTCGTCACCATCAGTCTTCTTAACCTGCAGAGCAACAGTGTTGTCCTTGTTAGCATTCTCCTTCTCATAACGAGCGAAGCCATACCAGCTTGAATAAGGACCATAAACATCATTTCCGTAAGCTTCAGCTGTCTTATTAACAGTGAACTTGCCATTCGGGTTGATGGTCTCATCCGTTGGCCAAGGAGCGAGGTAGATAGGAGCGTTAATCTGGATACCAGCCTCGAGGATACCCTCGTTGTTGTTATACTTCTTAGCTTCGATCTTACCCTTCTCATTCACTCTGAACTTTGACTTCCAGAAGTTTTCAGGAGAACTTACAGAGAATGTGCCATAAGTATACTTCTTACCATCAGTTGCACGAGTGTTGTAGTACACAACCTCGGGCTCCAGAACGTTGTAGTCAGGAGCGTTGGTAGCGTAATCAATCTTTGCGTTAGCAGGATTCAGGTGGTAGTCAACCTCCCAAGCGGGACCGTAGATATACTCACGATCTCTGTTCTGATTGCTACGAGTAGCCATCTGAGGCTCAGAAGCCTCCATAGCAGCCTTCTTGGCAGCAGCAGTTGTGGTAGCGAAGCCAAGCTCGATATCACCAGTGGTTCTGTTGTAGTAACGACCCAGCATGTTGGGATAGTAGTCGTTCAGCTCACCACTGATATCCTGAAGGTCGAGTGTAGATGTACCATGATGACCCAGGTTCGGGAACTTGGGCTGAGTGTACATCTTCAGGATGGTATCAGCCATCCAAGGATACTCGATACTCTCAATACCATCGAGGTAGAGATGAGGAACGAATACCATTGACTTCAGAGCACTGCTCATAGAAATGGTGATAGAGTTGTTGGGGCCAAGTGCGCCAGCGATACCATACAGAGTAAGGTTGTCCTTGTCCATCGTAGCGGTGATAGTACCGGTTCCGAGGAAGCTGATGCTTGTGCTCTCAATCTTCACACCATCCTGATAAATGTCGAAGCAACCTGTTACAGGGTTCGGCATGTAATACTTCGGAGATGCCTCGATAACAGTTGTGGTAGTAGCGACGGCAGTTGTACCGAGTGCATAGAACTCAGTCTTCTCGCCATTCTGGTACCAGAAGCCGTCCTGACCGATGGTCCAAGCGATACCGTCCTTACCGTTGGTACCGTTGATGCCATCCTTGCCATTGATGCCATCCTTACCATCGATGCCATCCTTACCATTGGTGATCTTGAACTGTTCACCGTTGCTGGCAGTGACAATCACACCATTCTCGTAAGAAGTTACAGTCTGAATGACACCACCGTTAGAGATCAAAGCCTGAATGGCCTTAATCTTCTCAGATTTCTCG
>JAEEGH010007172.1_pt1 | contig 26959 bp, 19 predicted proteins | sample 9134181 | NCBI WGS metagenome assembly JAEEGH01 (sample SAMN16246544, study PRJNA631951) | gut metagenome | biome: gut microbiome; feature: rumen; material: DP-attached | host: Bos | place: Iran: Karaj | collected 2018-10 | reverse complement strand
GAGAAAACTTACGCCTTTGACAGAGGAATGGAACAAAAGGCCATTGAAACCGCAAAGAAACTTCTTGCCGACGGAAAATACACGGCAGAAGAAATTTCAGCCCTGTTGCAAATACCTGTAGAAAGTTTTGCCCAACCCGTCCCCGTAAACTAACCGCGCCTACCCCACAAAAAAACACCGCGGCGTTGCCGCCGCGGTGTTGGATAAGCAAAGCATTACAGGCTTGCGGCCAAAATCGGCGGCAAGCCTAAAAGCGCCTCCGCTGCTTGACGGCCATTACTGCGCGGCTTGGCGCAAAAAAAATTGGCGGCCACCCAAAAATGAATGGCCGCCGCGTTGCGAATTTACATGTTCTTAATTTGTGTTAATTCTATTGTAGCCAATTTCTACGCCGTCATAAGTAAATGTAAACATATTGTATCCATTACCAGCCGTGGCAGGATTTGCAATTTTCCATAAAATTCCATTTGCTTGTTTTTCTATTGTTACAACTCTGCCCGCAGTTCCCGTATATGTTTCTATAAGCGTTCTGTCTGTTTCTTGAAATTTTACGACAAGTTTGTTTGGATCAAAAGAGGCGTAATCGGAAGCAGAAGCCGTGCTGTTCTGAATATAGAAATCGACTTCATCTCCAGAATTATATGTACGCACATGCGGAGGCATCAAAGACCAAATACCGTCAAATCCTGTTACAACTCTAGAATTTTGATTGCGACAAATTCGCAAACCAACATCATTGCCGCAATATGAAGAGTAATCTGTTCTATAATCAACTGTACAGTAACTACCATTAAAATGTCCGCCTCTTCCTACAATAGCTTGGTTATTCCATGAGTTATATATATATCCCGTTTCCGGAGTTGCAGAAGTTATAGCCCAAGCACCCTTCCAATCATATACAAATTCTGCGACATTTCCTGACATATCATAAAGACCAAGAGAGTTGGCGGAATCAACACCGTCGACTTTATCAGTACAAACTGGATGTATCTTATATCCAGAATTACCTGAATACCAAGCTACATCACCTATATTATTGCTGCCGCTATATATTGTTTGAGTGCCGGCAATGCCATTCTTACCGCCGCGCGCACAATATTCCCATTCAGCCTCTGTAAGAAGTCGATAGCCATTGCGATTCTTGTCCATTGTAAAACCTCTGTTTGCAGCGCAATTTGACTGTGTGACACTGTATTCACTCATATGATATTTACCATTACTGTCAATTGTTATATATGGATCACCATCAGAATATCTTATTCCTGCTACCCATTCTGAAACATCATAACTTTTTCTACCAGCTGTATAATTTAAGTCATCAGTATCAGATGTTCCATCAAGAATTATGTAATATACAGGATCCAAATTATCCTCAACGCTGCGCAAATTGCAATAAATAATCGCATCAAACCAGCCTACATAATTCGCAGGATAATTATCCCCCTTTCCATAAGAATTGCTAAAACCATTGTCTTTCATATATTTTGTCCATTCTTTCTGCGTTACTTCGTGCGTACAAACTAACATATCAGGAATTACTATTTTTCGTCCGTCAAGGAACACGCTTGAACCAGATACCGCGCTATTTATTGTCGTTCCTTCAACAAACACAAAATCCGCGGGTACGTTTCCGCTTCCTCCGCCGCCGCTAGGCTGTGTCGGCACAACGCAGGTTGCAGTAAAGTTGGCAGTAGCTGTGTTTTGGGCCGGAGTTTCTCCGTATGTGTCGGCGCTTGCAGTTACCGTTACTGTCCATCTAAAGTTGTTTGAGCCAGCCGCGGCTCCTGTCAAAGTTTTGTTTGTGTCGTTGACAGTTACTTTGTCGGCGCTTGGATCAGAGCAAGCCAAAACGTGCGCCCATGTGTCGCTGTCCGAGTTGGCGCTGTCTACAATGTAGCGGCTAAAGCCGTTGACTTCGGCTTCTGTTGTAAGCATGGGCCACACTTTTGGAGCGGGCGGATTCAAAGACGGGCTTACCGTTATTGTCTGCCCTTTTTGAATTGTCTTATTAGAAACACTTACCGATGGAACAATAGTCGGGTGATAAACAGTCGGCAGAAAAAATGCAAGAATAAATGCCGTAGCTTGCAATGTAAGGAACGGCCAGTCCGCAAACTTCGTTATAGACGGCTTTGTAGCTGGCATTTGTGCATGGAATTTGAGTTCCGTCCAAAGAAAACTCAGAATAATAATAATCTATAAAATCTACAAAACTATTTCCAATAACATATGGACCGTTAAGACTTCCGACGGGCGTAAGAAGTTTATCAAGCTCTGTTGTGTTTCCTATTACAAGACCGCCAGCAGCAGGAACGATGCCTTCTGCTGTACCTGTATATTTGGCTTGTCCGCCTGTGACAAAAAATGTGATTTTAGCATTATATGAGTATCCCGGCTCCATAAAAATCGGAATCGGAGGTTGTATTGGCTCGCTAGAATCAAAGGATGTATTGTAACTATCAAATGAGTAAAAGTCCTCACCGCTCTGTCCAAGTTCTGCGCAAGACCAAGTCATGTAGGCATATCCAATGGTTGTTGCGGCTGAAGAATCGATTCCATCAAACCCAAAGCCCGGCATATTGCCGCTGATGTTATACAACCCAACAGTCGCGTTGGAAGTTTCGCCGCCTTCTACTGCGATGCCGCGGGCGTTGCCGTAATAGATGGGGTCGCCGCTTGTTCCGGTTGAGGCGTAGCCAAAAATCGCCACGTCCCAACTGCCCGGCTCAAGCTCGTCTACCGTTATGCTGGAACCCGGCGCGACAAATTGCGTTATAGATTCATGGCTGGAAATGTTTCGGACCACAACTTTAAATTGGTCTACCGCTCCGGCGCTGATGCTTCCGCCGGAAGACACCGAGCGGGAGACGTCGGCCAAAGCGCCGCTAGAAGCGATCGCGTTAAGCTGGCTTTGGTCCGGCAAGCGCATTGTGATGGCGCCTTTGTCCGAGCCCATCGTGTCAAAATTGCAAGAAAAGAGCGCGATGGCAAAAAGCAACGCCGCCGCGATTTTAGTAAAACTAGAACGCATAATCCCCACCTCTTAATTCATCACTACTACAGCTACCGCAATGCTTCCTGTTCCCGCCGCCACGTTTCCGCCGGCAGGTCCGTCGGGCGCGGGCAACGCGCTGGGCGACGCTCCAACGGCTTCTTCGCGGGCGGCCAATGGAACCGCTCCGCCCAAATCATACGCGTTTGAAATCGCTTTTTGTATCGGCGCGTCTTGTCCGCCTTCGGCTCCTACAGAAACCGACTGGCCTTGCCAAACCACGCAAGTTCCGTTGATAGAGTTTCCATCAAAAGAAATTTCCTGGCCGTCGACGGTTGCCCAAACGGCGGTCTGGCTTTCTTGACCGGTGACGGTGTCGGACTTGTAGCGGCACTCAATTCCAAAAATAGTTCCGCGTACAGACGCGGTCGCGGCCGGTCCTTTTATTGTAAAGCCTACGCGGCGGTCTTCAACTTTTTTTACGTTGCTTACAAGGCTTCCTGTCTTTACGCTAAGGACGGCGTTGTCCTTTGCCGGGCTTTCGCTAAGCTCTTCAACCTTTATTCTTGTCATCGCGCCGACGTTGACTGTCGTTCCCTTTAGCTTAAACTTGAGCGAGCTTTTGAACGCGGTCTGGATTGTCGCTCCCTGGCTTATCACGCTTCCCACGTTGAGCGGAGACCATGACGTTCCGTTGGAGCTGACTTGCGCCCTGCCCTGAATCTCTATTACTTCCGCGTCGTATGCAAAAAGCGCGAATGAAAGCGACGCGACAAATATTGCTAGAAAAAATCTTTTCATAATCTCCCCCTAGAAAGTGATGGTTCCGTCAAGAGCCAGCTGAACTTTGTTCACGTCCTTGTTGTCTTTGTCAATGTATTGAAGGAACGAGGCTCCAACCTTTGCGTCGCTAAGGATTTGCCAATCCGCTCCGACGCTCCACTCAAAGCCCTTGTACTTCGCTTTTTCCATCACGTCAAAAACAAGAGCGGTGTCAAGCTTGGCCAAAACTTTTTGTATCGGCTTGATCGTCGCTCCCGCGGTAATCTTAAAAACGCCTGTGTGCTGAGGCTCGTTAAAAGCGCTGTAGGCGTCGATTTTTGTAAAGCCGTAAAAGGCTTTAAAGGGACCGTTGTCGCCCGAAGCGTAAACGATGCCTCCTGTCGCGGTCAAGTCCATAAAGTCAAAGTAGTAGCTGACCGTGGCCTTTGTAAGGTTTGTAAATCCGACAGAGCCGTCAAAACTATGCAAGCCAAAAGTTGTCGTCGCGCTGTAATAAAGGCTTTGCCAAATCGGGCCGTTCATTCCGGCGGTAAAGTAAAAGCGATTAAAGGACTTTCCGCCCATCTTGAATGTCGCCAAGATTTGTCCAAGAGCGCAATGCCTTCCAAACAAGTTGGGAACGGAAACGCCCGCCGCCGTCACAAAATATTTTTCGGCAAGCTGGTAGACCTTGTCGGTCTTGTACTTAAATGCGTCCTTGGGATGGTTTTGCATTTTTACAAAGGCCGCGTTTAAAAGGCCCGTGTATCCCATATAGGCCGAGACCGACATCATAGGCAGCTTGTAATTGGCCCAAACGCCGTCGCAGTTTTGGTTCATAATAAGGCCGGTGTAGTCCGAAAAAATAAATCGGCCGGCGTTGATTGTAAGCGGCCTTTGCGCCACGCTCCACGTTCCGCTAAATTTGAGCAAGTCAATGTCCAATCGGTTAAAGGCCTTGCTGGCCGCGGCGTCGTATTCAAATTCGTAAATCGCTTCGGCGGTTACGTACATTTTGTCTTGGCCGGGAATCCAATACTTTATCCAGCCGCTAAGGTCGTTTACTTGGTCCAGCTTTATGTTAGAAAAACTCTTTCCCTTTAGGCGGGTGTAGTTTGAAAAGGCTCCGCCGTAGTCAAGGGCAAAGGCGTTTGACGCGATCGCGATGGCGGCGGCGCAAGCGGCAAGAAGCGCCGCAAAATTTTTCTTAAATACGATTTTCATTTTGAGGCCTCCGCGTAGTTGACGCAAACGTTAAAGAGATTCACAGCGTCTTGGCCGCTAATCTTTTTCCAGGGATCGGCTTCTTTGTCCAAAAAGCCCAAAGCCTTTAGCTCCTTAAATGCGTAGCGCGGAGCCTTTGTCAATTTGTAAAAGAGGCCGCCCTTCATTCCCGCGGCCTTAACGCAAAGCGCGCTATATTCCTTAAGGTTAAGGGCGCTGTTGACTTCCGCTCCGTCCTTTACCCAGCCCAGCTCAACCGCGGTTTGCAAGGCGTCTTGATACGAGGCGTCCTCGTCGATTTTTTCGGAATAAGACAAAGCCAAATATGACGCTTGGCCAAAAGTCGTTTCTTGACTGTCGATTATTTCGGTGATTTTTTCAACTGACTGCGCGTTGGCGGCGCAAACAAAGGCCAGGGCAATGACAATCGCCCCTAACATTTTTTTCATAGAGATCTCCCATCTAAAGTTCTATTATAGGGAGAAATCCGCGCATATGTCAACCGCTATGGCTTTTTAGAGAAAGTCCGGGGTGATTTCGAAGGTTTGCTGGCCGCTGGCAAGGGGCAGCGTCTGGCGGAAGGCGCAAAGGCAAAGGCGCTTTAGGCCCAAAAGGCTTTTGGCGGCCTTGTTCAGCTTAAAGTCGCCGTACTTGTCGTCTCCGATTATCGGAAGCTCGCTTTGGGCCAAATGGATGCGAATTTGATGGGTGCGGCCGGTAGCCAAGGTCAGCTTCATAAGGCAAACGTCAAGGTTTGACGCTTCCGCCTCCTCGCGCAAAAAGTCGGAAAGCTGGGCCTTTTCGTAGTAAGTGACGGCGCTTTTGCTTTGGCCTTTTTCTTTTATCGGAAGCGAAATCTTTCCGCTGGGATTCTTGGGCTGGCCAAAGCAAAGGGCCAGGTACTCTTTTTTGACAGACTTTTCGCCCACCAAACGAGACCACTTGTTGGCGGCGGCGGAAGTCTTGGCGCAAAGCAAAAGGCCGCTGGTGTCCTTGTCCAGTCGGTGGCACAAGTAAACCTTTTGTCCGATTTGCGCGGAAAGCTCCGTGTCGACGCTTTTTCCGACGCCGACGCCGCCCTGGCTTGCAAGGCCCGATTTTTTGTTGATCAATATTATTTCGTCGTCTTCGTAGACGATGGGAATTAAAGTTTCGCTTTTCATTTTGACAAAAATAATATATAATATGTAAAGATTTTTCAAGGACTGGAAACTATGCGCGCATTAAAACTTTTGGCCGCGGCCACAATTTTATTTTTCGCTCCCCTTTTCGCCTTTGCGGAATTTTACTCCTCGTCTTACTACGGCTGGAACTTGGATCTTCCCGAAGGCTTTGTCGTAAAGGACGCTTCGGACGACGGCCTTTCCTTTTACCTTGAGCACGAGTTTATGAAAGTCCGCGTCGCGATAAAGATGTTCCCGGTGGAACGCTACGAGCGCAGCGACTTGGCGATGGAAGACGTTTTGAACAAGCTTAACGCCGACGGAGAGATCGACGGCTTTTTGTGGAACGGCCGCCACGCCTCAATCGCGCAATACACTTTCCAGCTTCCGGGGAACGACACCGCGCAATCCGGCTGGGGAGTCTCGGTCACCACCGAGCAAAAGCCGATCCATTTTGTCGTCTTGTGCTACGCCGACAAGAACGTCGCCGACGACTGCCAGCAATTCATTCTTAGCGCTGTTGACTCGCTTTGCCTTAACCAAAAGGACTTTAGGCTTCCCGGAGTCGTCACAAGCTACGCCTTTAATTCCGGCGAAACACAGAACGTAAAAATCCAAGTCGGAGACAAGCAAGTCTTTGCCCTTGTTCCCGTTCAAGCCAAAGAAGCGGGCCGCTTTGTCATTGACCGCGAATTTAGCGTGCTTACCTTATACGCAAAACAAAAGCAGTGGAAAGAGGCTTGGCAGCGCTACTACCGCCTTGTCTTTAGGGAAGCTTATTCCCGTCTGGACTCGGCCGCCCAATCAATCTACGCGGCCCTCAGCTCCGACGCGATGACAAAAAATCCCAAGAACCCCAACGTCGAAATTTGCAAAAAGCTTTTGGCTTGGACGCAAGACTTTGGCTACCAGCGAAACCAAGACACAAGCGACCTAAACGATTTGACCAGCGTTTTGCAAAACCAAGGCTCGGACTGCGACAGCCGCGCGCTTTTGCTTTGCATTTTGATGGAGCATTACGGCGTAAAGACAGAGCTGTTCGTTTCCGGCGTTTATTCGCACGCGCTTTTTGGCGTTGACCTGCCCTATCCGGGAGCGCGAATTATGGTAGACGGAACCAATTATCTTTTGTGCGAAACCACCGCGCCCGTTGACATGGGCATGGTGGCCAAAGAGCAATCAGAGACTAAAAACTGGATTAGCGTTGATCTTCCTTAAAACGCGGGCGCGTTAAGAAACCAAAAGCTTGTAGGCGGCTTCGGCGCTGGCGGCGGAAAGCAGGCTGTCGCGCAAATTGTTGTCCTTAAGCTTTGCGCTTAGGTGCGACAAAGTCTGCAAGTAGTAAGAGTGCTGGTTGTAGGCCGCGGCGATCATAATCAAAAGGCTTACCGGCTGGTCGTCAAGCGTTTCAAAATCCTTGATGGGGCTTTTGCAAATTCCGACCGCCATAACTAAATCGGTTACGCTAGAAAGCCTGGCGTGCGGAATCGCTATGCCGCGGCCGATCGCGGTGGACATAAGCTCTTCGCGCTTTAGGATTTCGGTTTCAAGTTCCTTGGCGATTTTCACTTGCGGAGCCTTGCTAAGCGCGGCCGAAAGTTCCACCAAGGCGTCATGCTTTGTGGTCTGGTTTATGAAAATGATTCTGTCGGGCGAAAGTATGTTTTTAATTTGAACGGCCATCGTGGGCGAAGAAAGGCGGCTGCCTGAAGAAAGGCGCTCGTTGACCCATTTTTCTATCTCTGATTTTTTAAAGCGCCATACGGTTCCGATTTTTCCCGCGGGAATCTCGCCTTTTTGGGCCCAATCGTATACTGTTCTTTCTGAAACTCTAAGGTACTTGGCAACTTCTTCGATTGTTAAAATTTCTTCATCCATTTTTTTTGAATATCCTTGAACTTTTTTGAAAATGTATGAAAATTATACAGTATTACGCCAAATATTGTCAAGATAAAAAATAATCGAGGCTCCCCGCTTTTTTGTCTTGACATATTTTGCGTTTTTCTATATATTTGTAGAACTTAATTGCAATTAATTTTGGAGGAATAGAATGGCCGGAGCAAGTAAAAACTCTCGTACAACCGTTGCCACGCAAAAGTTCATGTGCCCCGATTGCGGCGCCGAGATCGTTATGAAAACAATTTTGCAGAACGGAAGACTCAAGAACGTCGCTGAATGCTCAAAGTGCAAGCGCGTAGAGAGACGTCCCAAAGACTTCAAGTAATTAAAAAGGCCGCTCAATCGAGCGGCTTTTTTGTTTTAAATGAATTAACTTAATCTTCGGATTAGGCTTCGGCGCAGTTGCGCCACTTGTCCAACTGTTCCTGCATAAGGGTCTGAGCCTCTTCCAACAAGGCCAGCTGGTCTTCTTTTGTTTCTGCCGGCGGGCAAACCTTCAACAGCTTTGCGCGGTAGTTGATCTTGTGCATGTTTTCCATAACATGCATAATGTCGTTGATTTTATAGCCGTCGTCAACAACGCAAATGGCGACAGGCAATTTGGTGGCGTCGGCGATTCTTCTAAAGCCCGCGCTGTAGAATTTTCCCAAGGCTCCGTTTTTGCTTCTCGTTCCTTCCGGGAAAATAACCGGATTCCATTTGTTCTTTAGGCAGCGCTTGGAAAAAGAATCAATTCTTTGCATAACCAATGACGTTCCGCCCTTGCGGGGAATAAAGCAATGGCCGTGGCTTTTTAGCATCGGGCCCACAAGCGGAATGTAGCTTTTGCCAAGAGCGTCCTTGGCCACAAAGCGCACGTCGCGGTCGGGAAAAAAGTTCATGTAAATCGGAATGTCCAAAAGGCTTTGGTGGTTTGACAAAACGATGAACTGTTCCGGCAGCTTTTCAAAATTGTCTTTGTAAAATGAAAGGCGGAACTTTTTGTACACGCGCATAATCCTAAAAACGCGGCGCGCGCAAACGCTGACTATGTAGTCCGAAATCTTGTAGCAAAGCCTTGGGCAAAAGGGATAAAAAATTATAAGTCCAATTGAGGCGGGCGTCAGCATTCCGACAAGAGTTATTAGAATCAATATGTTTCCGATTGCCCTGAACATTTTTAAAGTCTACAATATTTTTTCCATTTTTGCAAGTGATTTTTCCCATTGAAAACAATGCATATAATATGGTATAATATCAAAAATGCATTATTTAAAAGTTCCGGTTAAAAAAACGCTTTTGCTTCTCTTTTTGGCATTGTTTTTACAAGGAACTTTTGCGCCCCAAAAGCTTTTTGGGCAAGAACTCAAAGGCCTTGCGCTTTCTGACGCGACGGCAAGGTTCTTAAAAAAAGCCGGCTTCGCGTCTTCAAAAGAATCAATGTCTTCGGCGCTTTTTGCCGACTTTCCCTACAACATCACGGTGGACTTGCCCGCGCGCGAACAAAGCGACTGGACAATCTTTTTGATGACGCCGCAAGAAGACGCTTACGAAAACCGCTTTTTTTTAATCGACTTGATCAACTTCTTTAACGCGGCGTCGTTTCCGTACAACATAAAAGTCGTTCTTACCGCAGGCGACAGACAAAACATCGCCGGAAACGAAAAGATGTCCGGCTCCGAAGTTTTCTGCAAAAAAATTGAAGGAATGCAAAACGCAGCCGCCTTGGTTTTGTCCTTTGACGCAAGAAACAAAACGCACGTGACACCGGGCTCCAACGGAAAAATTTCGCCCTACTATTTTTGCAGGCTCTTGTGCGACAGCATGGAAAGGAACTCGTGCCCCTACTCCATTTCTGGCGGAATCTTTCTTTCTTTGTACAGGAACAACCTTTTAAGGAACGACGCGATTTTGTCTTCGTTTTTGAGCAGAGAGATTCCCGCGATTTCCTTGCGCCTGCTTCCCGACAAAGAATTGCAGGCCAACCAGCTTAACGCGATCAAGGATTTTTTCTCCGGCATAGAAATTGAAAAGAGCGCCGTTTGGAGCCAGCATTACATTCCAATAAAACTTTTTTCCAAGCGTTATTGGATCGAAGAGCATTCGATCATCTACAGCGTTATGCTTTTTATGGCGGCGGCGATGTTCATCTTGGCTGACTTTGCCTTTATCTTTAGGCGAAGAACAAAGCGTTTGGTCGTCATTAAAAGGCGGGCGCTTAGGTCAAATTATTTGATTCTTTTGACAGCCCTTGTCGTTGCCCTTTCGTTTTATCTAGGGCAAGGAATCGCCCATCTTTTCCAAAGCGTCGGCGTAAGAAATCCGATGGTTTTGTTCGTGATAAAACTCGCGCCCGCCTTTTTTATCGTTTCGACAATCTATCCCCTGGAATTAGGCCGCCATTCACATCTGTCCACATACCATTACGAATACATTTTGTCGATAAGCGCGATCTTGAACATTTTTATCTTTAGCCTCTTTGACATTTCCTTGTTTTATTTGTTCGCCGTCGAGTATTTGATTTTGGCGCTGTCGCGCGCGTTTAAGAGCCGCCTTTCGATTTTTATATTTATCGCGATTTTCATCACGCCCTACCTTCCTCTTGTGTATTCAATCTTGATTTTCTCCGACGGAATAAAGATTTACAAATTGATTTTTTGCGGCTTTAAGGAAAACCTAGTTTTGGCTTTCGCTCTCGTTCCCTTTAACTTGCTGTGGCTTAGAATTTTGGCGCGATTAAAAATCAAGGCAAAGGACAACAAAAAAACAATCATCGGCTATGTCATTACAAGCGTCTTCTGTTTTGCGGGCCTTTCGATTTTTTCAAGCATATTCATTTTTTCTTTGAACAGAATCTTCTTCACAAAGATCGAGCCCTACCATATGAAAGCCCGCGTCTTCAATTCCGAAAAAATAGAAAGGACAACGGCGCAAGTTTACGACACAGAATATTACGGCGGAAAAATTCGTCGCGTCGAAATCGATTCTTCAGAAGCGGCCGAAAGGTTTTCGATTATCGTCAACGGAAAGAACGCGAACCCGGTTTACTTTTCCGTCTACGACACTGTTTCATCAGAAAAGTCAACGGAATTTCTTTTGCCTGACAATCCGCCAAACAAGCTTACCGTTATGTACACGCCGGACTCAAGCTCCGACCAAGACATAATCATAAACGCCTATTACCTTGACGAAGAAAATCAAAGGCCAATGTATTTTTGCGAAACTTTGGTTTACGAGGCGCGCGGAGACGAAATTAATTTGCGGAAGGTCCAAGAATGAATTTTGAAGGAAAAAAATGTTTTTTCCATGTTGACCTTGACGCTTTTTTCGCTTCGGTGGAACAGTTGACGCATCCCGAATGGCGAGGCAAGCCAGTAATCGTCGGCGGGCTTCCGGGCGACAGGCGCGCGGTGGTTTCTACCGCAAGCTACGAGGCAAGAAAGTTTGGCGTTCATTCCGCCATGCCCTTGGCGCGCGCCGTTGAGCTTTGTCCAAACGGAATATACACTCGCGGAAACTACAAGCTTTACTCGGAATATTCGGAACAAATAATGGCGATTTTTGGCGAGTTCTCTCCCGACGTAAGGCAGATTTCAATCGACGAAGCCTTTTTGGACATGACGGGAACGGAACGGCTTTTTGGCGACGCCATTGAATGCGCCAAAAAACTAAAAGCCGCAGTCTTTGAGCGGACTGGCCTTACAGTTTCTGTCGGAATCGCCGCGACAAATTACATCGCCAAAATTTGCAGCGGACTAAAAAAGCCCGACGGCCTTTACGCCGTTCTTCCTGGAAAAGAAGAAGAGTTTATGCTTTCGCTTCCGCTGGAAAAAGTTTGGGGCGTAGGCTCAAAGACTTTGGAACGCTTGCGTTCCGCCGGCTTTAACACAACGGCCGACATTAGAAAGCATTCCCAAGAATTGCTTGCAAGCGTTTTTGGCGACGCCACCGCATGCTTTTTGTACAACGTTGTCCGCGGAATCGAACCGCCGGGATTTTTGTCCGAGGCCAAAAGCCATTCCGCCGGAATCGAAAACACTTACGAATACGATTTGATTGAATGGAACCAAATCGAGCGCGCCCTCTTGTCGCTTTCGGAACAATTGATGTTCCGCTTGCTAAAGGACAACCTTACCGGAAAAACAGTCGCGATAAAAATCCGCTACGACGACTTTACGACCGTAAGCGCCCAAAACACAAGCTTGCAAAACGTCACCAGCGTTGACGATTTGTACGCAAGGGCCGTCGCGATTTTTAGAAACAAATACCAAGCCGGCCGCGCCATAAGGCTTTTGGGAATTACGATCAACAACACGACTGACGCCGACGCCGAAAAGCAAAACGAGCTTTTTGACTTTGGCGAAAAAAAGCGCAAGGCGATTGAAAAAACGATTTTAAAAATCTCGCAAAAAAATCCAGGCCTAAAAATTCACAAGGCGCGGCTTTTGTCGGCGGCCTTCGCTTTTTTAGCGCTTGCGGCTTTTACAAGCAAGGCATATTGCGACGACACAAAAACGATCGAGGCAAGCGGTTCCGGCCCTATGGTTGTCGGAAAAGATTTGCCGCCCGAAACGATTCCCGCAGGAACAAAATTCTTGGACTGGGATGTCCGCGACAATAAAATCGAGTTTAGCGCGCAAGGCTATTGGACGTCAAAATTAAAGCAGACAATCACCGCAACTTTTGGCTGGGGAAAAGACTTTAACCTTTCTTTTGGAACGCCTGTCTTTGTCCAGCAAGTTGACATGTCCTTGTGGTTTACGGTCAACAAGCATTGGTACCTTGAGGCGGCCTTTGCCGACGAGTTTAACAAAAACACTTTCGCAGCCGGTTACATGAACGGAGAGGGATACTTTAAGGAAATGCGCGTGGCAAACCGAAAGGTTGTCTTTCCGACAAGCTATTCCGTTGACGATGTAAGCCGCGGCATTGGCGGAGGCGAAAACCAAGCGCCGGGCGTAAGCGCTAAATTCGCGGACCCCGACGGCAAGTGGACTTTTGACGCGGCCTTGCGCTACGACATGCTGGCTTCCAGAGACAAAACTTATTACGGAAAAAACTCCGTCAACGACACAAACCACGCCAAGTCTTCGTTTATGACCGGAAGAATGTTCGCGCTTCCGTCCTTTGAAGTTGCCGCCGACATTCAAAACGTTTATGTTGAATCTTACAACGGAGCGTACAAAGACTCTTGCGGAAGAAAATACAAAAAGCTTTCTTCGTCGGACTTTTTGGTCGTTCCGTCCAGAAAAATGCTTGTCTTAAGTCCAACCGCAGGCTCCGCAAAAAAGAACGGCGCCCTGCCCGCCGTCGCCGTAACCTTTGCCAGCGCCGCGACTCCGGCGACTTGTCTTATTCAATTGGGAAATTACGGAACGAACACCAGCTCTGGCGTTGGAGACGGCTTTTTGGGAAACGTTCAAAAGACCTTTGGTTTGACCGACACCGCCTCAGAGCCGGAGCTTTGTCCAAACGTCGCAAGCTTTTCTTATTGCGGAAAGGACGGCCAAGTTCCTGTCCCGGATCCCTCGGGAGCGGCGCCGGCCTCTGTCGACCAGTGCGGCTTTTTTGGAAGCTTGGACAACAAAACTGTTTTGTTCGTGCAGCACCCGGCGGGCTTTTCGCCCTTTACCGTATGCTTTAGATACGATTTGGGCATCAACAACATTGACGAACTTTTGCTTGTCCACAACCAAAGCGGAAAAGCAGAGGAACGGTACGCCGCCATACAAGCCGACGACGACTTGGCTTTGACAAACGAAAACTTCTTTGGCCAAAAGCGCTTTTACGCCGACGTTTACGACACGCTTACAAAAAAACGAGATTACGCCGAAGCGATCATCCGCTACCCCTTTTGCCAAACTTCGCCCGGCTCTTACCTTGGATATTCCGACACCGACGACGTTGTTTTGAGGGCAAGAAATTACACGCCGGTAAACCGCTTTGACATTGGAACAGACGCGATAAACGGAACGGTAATCGTCTACAAAAACGGCGTCGTTGATTCCGGCGCTAAATACAATTCGGAGACCGGCGAAGTTTCAATTTCTTCAAGCGTAGGCTCAAGCGATAAAATTTACATCGTATGGTTTGAAGACTCAAAGACCTTTGACGCCGGTTCCTTGGCGGCGGCGGCTGGCTTTAACTACAACTTTACCGAAAATCTTTCGGGCGACGCCTCCTTTGCAACCCGTTGGACTCTGTCACCGACAACAAAATACGCCGAAGCTAAAAAAATTTATTTTGGCTACGGAACGCTGGCTTCCCGCGTAAAATACCAAGACGAAAATTGGAAATTGCAAAACACAATTTCGGGAACGGTAGAAAACAAAAACACAACCGGCTACTACAAGCTTTTAAGCTTTAACGACAGCGCCGCCACGACAACCTACAACGCTCAAAACGCCGCCAAAAACCTTCCTGACAATTTCGCGCCGCGGCTTAATCCACGTCCTTCAGAGTCCAGCTCAAGCGCAATCGATTTGGAAAGCCAAAAAAATTCTTCTAGGCCGGCGCAAAAAGGTTCAACCGACAGTCAAATAACCGGATACAAAATTCCCGTTGAATGGTCGTGGACCGGCACAAGCGGTGCGAACGAATGGGCCGCAAAAACGATTTCAATCGCTGGCGGCGGCCTTGCTTCGACCTCAACATTTTCTGTCGCGGTAAAGCTCGCGCAAACTTTGTCCAGCAAAGAGGACGTTTACTTGCAGCTTGGCGTAAGCGACGACGAAAAGTTTGAGGCCGAAGCGGTCGGATCAATACCAACTTGGAAAATTTCTGACTCCAGCGCCGCTGACGTAATGACTTCGCTTAACAAGAACAGCCAAAATTGGCAAATAATCAAAGTCGCTCTAAAAGACGTGGACCGCGTTCAATGCATAAAAAACAAAAACGCGCGTCTCGTCGTCGTCAACAGCGACGGTTCGGCGACAGGAAGCGGCGCGATTTACTTTGGACCTTACGAGCTTGCCACGCAGGGTGTTTTTACCGTTCAAGACCAAGCCTTTACCGTAACGACCGCTCAAACGCGAACCAGCAATCCCGGCGCTTCGCGCTTTAACAAAACCGCAAACTACGCGCAAGAAGTCTCTTGGACTTCGACCGCCTCAATCGCTCCTACAAACAGCGTAATAACGATTTACAAGTACTTTGACCAAGTTGACCACAGCGACTACAACGAAATCAACATGTACTTTAACTTCAAATACTCTGATTCTGATTACGTCGATCTCGCTTCCGAGCCGAGCGAAAGCGGCCTTACCCTATTGTTGGACACCGACGCTTCGCATGTTTTGGGAGAGGGAAAAATCGCGGCTTACGCAAAGGTTTCAAGACGGGCTTTGGACCAATACAATGGAACGGGCTGGAAACTGTTGACAATCGACAAAAGCGAAAACAGAATTTACATAAACGGTGCGGCCTTGTCAAAAGAGGATTCGTATTTGCAAATAAACAACTCCGTCGTTCCCAGCCGCGCAAAAATTGAATTTGACACCAAAAGCCAAGACAAATGGAACAAGGCCGGCACCTTTAGGGTTGACGAAATTTATTTTTCAAAAACATCTCCGCATTTTATCGCGCAAGACAAAAACTCCGTCGATTGGAAAAAGAGCGGCGTTCTTGCCGAAAGCAAAAACGGCTTTCCGATTCTAAGCGACGTAAAACTTCACGCGGCCAGCCAAGAAAACATGACCTTTTACACAGAAAAATACCGCGACACAAAAGGCGACATAAGCGCGGACGTTAGCGCAAGCGCGACGATAACACAAATCGCGATAAGCGCAAGCGCCGCTCGCGCCGCCGACGCTTCAACCGTAATCACAAACGCTTCCCATTCAATCGCGACCGCCTCGCCGCTTTTTAAGACTGTTTCCTTTGGCGAAGAATATACGTTTGACAGGGACGCAAAGTCTGCGGCAAAAAGCAACTCTTTGGGCTTGGACTTTAACTCGTTGGGAGCGCCAATTTCGCTAAAAGGTTCGGTCAAAAGCGATTCGTCCCAATGGTCGCTCAACACCAAGGCCGAAAATTCGGCGGCCTTAAATCTGGGAAAGGGAGACTTTAGGTACGCCCTAAACCTTTCGACCGAAGCCTCGCAAAAACTTTTAAAGAACAGCGGACAAATTTTGTCCACCGACAATTACTTTAAAACATGGCTTAGCGCAACCCAAAAAGAGTTCTCGTTTGGAGATTCGGCCGCCTCCAAGCGCAAGGTCGGCGCGAAGATAGAAAACACAATCTACCTTCCATGGTCTTCGCTAACGCCGCAAATAAATTACTACACCGAGGAAAACTATTCGGCCTCGACAAATTATTATTACAACGACAAAAACACATTTAGCATGGCCTTCCCCTTCAAGCTTGGAAAAAACGCGTTCTCCGTTTCCTGGAAAAAAATTTCTGGAGGCGTCGAGGCGACAAACGCCGGAGGAAACTATTCAGAGGACGTTTATCAATTGGCCCAAACTTACGGCCAAAGGCAATACTTTTTTGCCGCCGCTCCGATTTACGATTTGATAAGCTGGGGCCTTGCGGACAACGTTCACGACAAAACAAAAGGCCTAAAACAAAAAGACTCCTTGCAGTCAGAATTTTACAACAGCGAATACGACATAACCTTTAACAGGCCCCTGTACGCCGACAAGCGCGACTTCTTCGTTCCTTCAAACGTTTCTTTTGCCGTTGCCCGCGACATAAGGGCCGCCGAAACTTTGAGCGACACAAACCAGTACAAGTTAAAGCTGGGCTGGGCCGCCTTTAACATTTTTGGAAAGTACGGTTCAATCCCCATAGCCTCTTGGTTTGAGCAAGACGAATACTTGGCTTCGTTTACGGCCACTCTAAAAGTTCCGCGCGCCGAGCCAAGCGACATTACGCAAGTCTACACAACTTATTTGCAGGCAAACTTTTACATTACAAAGGACAACGTTTTAAAGAACGGCGCCGAATTCAGCTTTCAGGATTTGAACAATTACACGATAAAAGGAACCATAGCCTGGAAGCGGCCCGGAAAAACAAGCGCCATTTCGGCCCTGGCAAAACTGATTTTCAAGCGCCTTAGAGAGCAAGAGATTCCGATTGTCAGAAGCGACAGCATTAACTGCTCGTGGAGGAGCGCGTCCAGCGTAAACTCAAAAGTCGTAAAGCAAACGCACTCATACGAATACATTCACAGCGCCGAATTCCAATTCGCAAAATTCTTCGCGCTTACAACCGAGATTGACTTGGGCTTTACATGCGCCTTTGACGACATCTGCACGTTGACGGCTACATGGAGCTTGGGAGGAAAGCTTAACTTTTAACGGAACGCTGTCGCTTACTGCAAGGGAGCGAAGTAACCGGTCTCGTCGCGGCCGCTTCTGTTCATTATGTAAGTTTCGACTTCAAGCGGCAGATAAGCGCGGCCCATGTCCGTTTGCAAAACCGACTCAAAGCTAAATTGATACAGACCGTTGGGAACGTCAAGCAAATCCTGAACGATGGAGCCCAAGCCTTCGGGCCTGTAAACGTAATACGACTTTCCGTAAGAATTCTTGTAAATGTAATCCAGTTCTTCGTCCAGGCCGCCTTGCCTTAACGAGATTACGCTAAAGGCCACGCTGTTGTTGTCCATAAAAGCGGTCAAGTCTGTCAAACCGTAATGGTCAAAAGAATTTTGCGGCATAAGTCCGTCAGTGATGTAAATGATCGCGCGCTTGGGCTCAGCGTTGATCAAGCCGTTCACCGCCATTCTTATGGCCAAGTCAAAGGCGCAAGAAGAATTCCTTGGACTCTTGAGGGCCGACTCCGAAAACTTTAGCAAGCCTTTTGGATCGCCCGTGTATTCCGTAACGGGAATCTGTCCGCTGGAAATCAAAGTTATTCTGCCAACGCCCTGCATCGCGTTTGCTATGTCGCGGACCGCTTGGTCCAGCGCCGAATTGTATTCGCTTGGCATGCTGCGGTCGACTACAATCGCAACGTCTTCGTTTTTGTTTGACGAAGCGGCGCCTTCAAAGCGCAATTTTGCCGCGGGCCTTTTTCCTTCGCTGATGTAAAAGTTTTCGGCCCTCAAGCCGACAACGGGCTGGCGCCGACGGTTTTGCACGCGCACGTTCATCGTGACTTTTGGAAAATGCTCCGCGTCCACGCGCTCAATCTCAACAAAAAGTCCGCCCAACAATTCCGTCATGTTGGACAAAATGCAAATCTCGTTGTTCTTAAAGTCCGCGGCCAAAATGTTTCCGTTTTGGTCGGGAACGGCGTAAGTGATTCTTGCGGGAGCGTTGCCCGTAAAGGCGCTTTCGTAAACCGCGCCCGTTCCCAAATCGACTGTAAAGATTCTGTTCCTGTCGCTTACGATAAGCGCGTCTTTTGCGGCCGAAAACTTCATCGCCTCCGGGAAGGCAAAAGTTTTTTCTTGAACCAAAACGTCAACGTAGTTTCCGCTCAAGTCAAATTCGTAAACGGCGCCCAAAACTCCGTCGGCGACGTAAACGCTTTGTCCATTGATCGCGATTCCTGTCGGGCCTTTCAATCCCCTAAACGAATAATCCTTGCGGCCAAAACTAAAGAGGCCGTTTCCTTCCTTGTCAAAAACAGTGACGCGGGCGTTTCCAAAATCGGTTACGTAAATGTTTCCCAAATAGTCTTGCGCCAAATACTGGGGGCCGACAACCTCGCCGACGCCCCTTCCCTTTTTGCCGATGTACTTTTCAAAAAGACCGCTCTCGCTTAGAACGCTGATCCTGTCGCCAAAGCTTTCGGTCACCAAAAGCTTTCCGTCTTGCGCCTTGATCACGTCAACCGGTCTGTCAAAGCCGTTTAAAGGTCCTGTGACGCGGCGGACAACGTTTCCGTTAATGTCCAGCAAGACAAGCTCGTTGGAACCGTACGCGCAAACCCAAATCGTTCCGTCGGTGTTGGCCAAAATGGAAATCGGCTGGCTGAAAATTTGAAAGGTGGAGCCGCTCACAGTGTTGCTTCCGTTAAAGGTGCCGGTCTCCGTGTATCTTGAGCCTTGGTCCACCGAAGCGTTCACGCGGCGTTCGCGGACAACTTCGATTTTATTCTCCAACAAAATTCCGCCGTAACCGGAATCGCTCGCAAACTGCCATTGCTCAAGCGCGGTGCCTTCCATTCCGGCGCGGTAGTAGGATTTTCCAAGCCAGTCCAAAATCAATTTTTCGTCCGGCAAATACGAAAGCGCTTTTTCAAACTGAATGATCGCGTCGTTAAAAAAACCGCGATAGTAAGACTGAACGCCGCGCCTAAATTCTTCTTCCGCAAAGCCAGCCTCGGCGCTTCTCTTTAATCCCGAAACGTTTCCGGCGTCGTCAAAAAGATGCTCGGCCAGCTTTTGCGAAGAGCCGGCTGCCGCGACAAATAAAAAGACTGTCAAAAAAGTCAAAAGTTTTTTCATCAGTGATTTGTCCTTGCCTGAGCTAAAGAATTAAGGTGCTTTTGTATCTCAACGTTTTCGGGAAGCTGTTCTTCCGCTTGCTTTAAATACTTTCCGGCCTCTTCCAACAAGCCAAGCTTGTAGTAAACCCATCCCAACGAGTCAAGGCAGGCGGCGTTTTGCGGAGAATTGTTCAAGGCCTTTTTGCAATAGCCCAAGGCGCGGGTAAGGTCGCGGCCCTCTTCCGCCAAAACATAGCCCATGCCGTTCAAGGCCGTTACGTTTTCGGCGTCCTTTTCTAGCGAGCGCTCGTAGTATTCCAAGCATTTGTCGATGTCTTTGTTTTCCCAAGAGATAAAGGCAAGCGAGGCCAAAACGTCAGCGCTCTTGTAGCCGGTTTCCAATAATTTGTTAAGCTCAAAGTCGGCAAGGCGCTTGCGGCCGCTCTTTACGTAAATGATGGCAAGCAAGTATCTGCACTGCAAAACGCGCTGGTAGTCTTTTCCGCCTGTGACGACTTGCTCGATGTACATCAAGGCGTCGTCGTATTTTCCAAGCCGAGCGTAGCACAAGCCGATGTAGTATGCCAATTCAAAATTGTCGGCGCCGGAGTCGTCGGGCAGCGACAAAAAGAACGCGAGCGCGTCCGAAAATTTGTTTTGAACGTACAGACTGATTCCGTTTGAAAGAACTGAACTTTCCATTAATTCCTCCCGCCCATTTTCACCCTAAAGCAATTCTACACCTTAAATTCAATTCCGTCTAGAGCGCAAGCGGCCGATGGCTCTGCGTAAAGCCGCGTCACAGCCGCGTAGCCTTCAACGCACGCGTCATAGTCGGAATAAGCCCTGGCGGCGCTGTCAACCCTTCCGCCTGTAAAAGTTCGCTCGTAAAGGCCGCCTCCCAAATCCTTTAGGATGACCTTGTCTTCAACATATTCCCTAAAGGACACTGCTGCAAACTTGGCGCCCTTGTAGGGCTTGCTTTGAGCCATGCCGTTAACGTTTGGAAAGACGCACTTTTCTTTAGGCATATGGCCGTCTATTGCCACGTTGGAAAGCGCCGCCAATGTCTTTAAATTTTTGGCGGCAAAGTCGGCCATCGCGTAGTAGTCGTCCTCGTCCTCGCTTGCTACTATTTCGTCGTTGGTCCACATAACGCTTAAGGCGACGCTGGGAATTCCCATCAAGACCGCTTGTCTTGCCGCTCCGCAAGTGCCGGAGTACAAAATGTCAAGGCCAAGATTGGGGCCGCGGTTTATGCCCGAAAGCAAAATGTCAGGCCGCTCAAAAAGCTTGCTGTGGATTGCGGTCAAAACGCAGTCGGCCGGTGAGCCGGCGCAAGTGTAAAAATTTTCGTCGATTTCGCGGACTTTCATTCCGCCGCCCATATGGATGCTTTGGCTGGTGCCGCTTTGGTTTGTGGCCGGAGCCATCACGTAAACGGTGTGGTTGTCGTACAAAAGACGCTCGCGCAAAACGTTTATTCCGGGAGCGTCGTATCCGTCATCGTTCGTTAAAAGGATCTTCACGACAATCTAACCTGATGGGCTCCCTTTGCAGGCTTTACTTCAAAAGTCTCGGCCTCAAAGCCAAAGATTCTTGAGTATTCGTCAAGCTTTTTGCGGTAAACTTCTTCGTCGCTGTTGCGGATAATCGCGTAGAGACAGCGGCCAAAGCCTTTTCCTGTGATGCGGCCGCAAGTAACCGGCTCGCGGATGTCAACCAAATTGGGCTCCAACTCGCCAACGCGCTTAAGGATCCAGTCGATTTCGGGACAAGAAAGCTTGTAGTTTTCTTGCAAAAGCTTGTGGCTGTTGTTTACCGCTCGCGCGAACTTTGTGAACTTGCCTTTTTTGATTCCGTCAAGCGCGTCAAGAATCATTCCGTGCTCGTGGATTATGTAAAGAAGCTTTTGCCTCATGTCTTCGCTTACGACAGAAAGCATTTCGTTTACGTTGGTGGGGTTTGTGTCGTAAACCCAGCCGCCCGGAATGCCCTTTTTGCGTTCCTTTAAGTCGCCCAACAAAAGCGCGTGCTCCGGCTCGCGGATTTCGTCCTCGTTCCAAATGGAAAAGCGGGGAACCTTGGCGTCTGTCAAAAGAATCTTGTAGCCGCTAAAGTCAAAGGGAATGTTCTCGTAGGTTTGCTTTCCGTAGTCGGTCAAAATCATTGAGTTGGGCTCTGAATAAAGAGCGGCAAAGTTGTCGGCGATCAAATTTCTTGTCTTTAGGAAAAGGCGGTTTCCCCTGTCCAAGACTTGCAAAAGCTGCGAGTCCTCAAGGTTGATTTTTTGAGCCTTTTTGATGGCCAATGCCGTTCCAGCCTTGATCGCGCTGGTGATTCCAAAGCCGGCGGACGGAAGGATCTCGGAATAAACGGTAAAGTCCATTCCCTTAAGCTCGATTCCGCTTGAAATGTAGCCGTAGACGACGGCCTTTAAAATGTTGGCCCAGCGGTCCTCTTTTTTTACCTTGAGGTTTGAGATGTCCGCCTTTTTGCGTTCCTTAAGTTGGACAAAGTGGAATTTGAGCGCGGTGTCGTCCCTAAGCGAGACGGCCACGTAAACCGGAATGTTTATCGCCATTGAAAGCGTCTTGTCCTTGAAAAACCAGCAGGAGTGCTCCCCCATCAAATGAAAGCGGCCCGGAGTCGAAATCACGACTTTTGGATTCTCTCCGTATTCCTTTTTATGCGCGGCGTAAATATCTTTTGTAGTAGCCATTGTATTCCACCCAATATCTTAAATCGTTTTTATATTGAACAAATATTAAAAATGCAATAAGATATTATACCACAATGACGCTAGTTTTTCAAGTTATTTGCGCTCTTTTTTCAGGATTCTTGTCCGCGCTTTCGATGCCAAACGAATTTTTGGCCTTTGGCTCGCCCGTCATTGGCTTTTTTGCCTTAGTTCCCCTATATTTTGCGGTCAAAAAGGCCCGTTCCTACAAAGTTGCGGCCTTTTTATTCGCCATCGACGCCCTTACGACGCATTTGCTGTCCAGCTACTGGCTGGCCAACTTTAAGGATTTTGCCGTTTTTACCTTGGGAGCGTCGGCCATTGGAACCGCCTGCATCGAGGCGATGGCCGGCTGCCTCTTCTTTTTTCCCTTTGCGGGAACGGAGTCCAGCCTAAAAATCGGCCAAAAAGCCAGGCTGGATTTTGAGGCATTCAGGCCCCTGCACTTTGCCGCGGTCCGAGTGGCCTACGAATGGGCCAAGTCAACCGGCTTTTTGGCCTATCCATGGGGAGTCCTTTCGATGTCGGCCTTTACAAGCAAGGCCCTTTTGCAGTCCGCCGACATTTTTGGAACTTACGGCATAAGCTTTTTGATGGCCTTTTTTGCCGCCTGCGCCGCCGAATTCATCCTAAATTCCAATAAATTCAACTTTAACCTGGCCTGCAACGCAAAATGCCTTGCGCTCTGCCTAATCTTGATTTTTGCCTACGGAACGTTCAAGCTTTGCAAAAAAAGCCCCGTCCAAAAGACATTGAACGCGGTCCTTGTCCAGCAAAACATGGACCCCTGGGCCTCGGACGACGACTACGAAAGCGTCCAAAAGTCCATGGGCCTTTCAAGGTCGGGCCTTAGGGAATTTGAGGGCATGGGCTTAAAGGCAGACTTGGTCGTATGGAGCGAGGCCGTCTTGCGGTACGCGATCCCCCAAGCCTTGGACCGCTACAACTACGTTCCCTCGCCGCAAAGCCTTTTTGACTTTATAAAAAGCGCGGGCGTTCCGTTTGTAATAGGCGGCCCTTATTTTGAGCGGACCGAAGACGGAAAAGCCGCAAAAATGCACAACGCCGCGTTGGTCTTTGACAAGGAAGCCAACCTTAGGGGCTATTGCGCAAAGAGCCACTTGGTCCCCTTTGCCGAGGTCATTCCTTTTGCTGAGAGCGAATTTGTAAAAAGGACGATGGAACGTCTTGTGGGCTTTTCCAACGGCTGGAATCCCGGAAGCCGCTTGGCCCTCTTTGACTTTAAGGCAAGCGTGGCGCCGGACGCAAGCCAGCCGGAATTCCACGACCTTTCAAAAAGCATGGACCAGGAAGAAGGAGCCAAAGTCCGCGCGGCCCTTCCGATTTGCTTTGAGGACGCCTTTCCAGACGTTTGCGGCCCGATGTTCCATGCCGGAGCGGAAGTCTTTATAAACATTACCGACGACTCTTGGTCCAAGACCTCGTCCGCCGAGCGCCAGCACTTTGCGGTGGCCGCCTTTAGGGCCGTAGAATACAGGACGACGCTTGTCCGCTCCACCAACGCGGGCCTTACCGGAGTCGTTGACGACAAGGGCCGCGTTGTCCAATCGATTCCCTTGTTCAAGGACGACTGGCTTTGCGCCCAAATCCCGATTTACGCTCGCCGCTCCACAGTCTACTCTGAGTACGGAAACTGGTTTGCCCATTTAATTCTAGCCCTCATCGCTCTTTGCGCCGTTCTAAAGGCCCGCCAAATCCGCCCGCCCAGCCTGCGCGACTGCGTAATCGCGGAACTGCAAAAGATAGAATTTTAGTTTGCGTTTTTTATAAAACTGTGTTATAATTTAAAAAATAATTATAAAAGTTTTTGGGGGAGAAAAAACAATATGAAAAAGTTTAACCGTCTCGTTGGAACGCTGGCCGCCTGCGCCGCGCTTTTGTTTGCATCCACCGCTTGCAACAATTCATTTAGCGACAACTCTCCGCCGCCGCAACAACTGTCACAAGCGCAAAACGCTGGAGCATTGGCCACTCCGCTTACGCTGGAAGCCGCCGCCGCCAACGCGGTCGTAACATTTGTCAACAAGGCGACAGGCGCCGTCACCTACAAAGTCAACGGAGAAACGGCGCAAACAATCGCAAGCAACTCGACAGGAAAAATCACGCTTGCAAACGTCGGCGACAAGGTTGAATTTTGGGGCGACAACAAGGCGTACGCGACAAGCACCAGCAACTACAGCAACATCGCTTGCGACAAAGACTGCTATGTTTACGGCAACATCATGAGCCTAGTCCAAAGCGATGGGTTTAAGGATGTTACAGAGTTGAATCAAAATTATACATTTTACTCACTTTTTAAATACAACGCGCATATAAAAAACAAAAGCGACGCGCCCTTGCTTTTGCCCGCCACCACGCTGGAGTACGGCTGCTACGAGTCCATGTTCTTCGGCTGCACAAGCCTTACAGCCGCGCCAAGCCTTCCCGCCACCACGCTGGCGCGTTCCTGCTACAAATTCATGTTCCAAGACTGCACGAGTCTGACAGCCGCGCCAAGCCTTCCCGCCACCACGCTGGCGGACTCCTGCTACAACTACATGTTCTGCTGCTGCGCAAGCCTTACAGCCGCGCCAAGCCTTCCCGCCACCACGCTGGCGAAATACTGCTACCGCGGCATGTTCAGCGGCTGCACAAAACTTTCCAGCGTCACTTGCCTTGCGACGGATATTTCCGCAAGCGACTGCACTGCAGGCTGGCTTGAGTATGTTGCCGCCATCGGCACCTTCACAAAAGCAAAAGACGTAGATTGGTCCGACAAAACAGGCGCAAGCGGCATCCCCTCCGGCTGGACGGTCGTGGAAAAATGACGCGCGAGGGACATCCGTTCCTCCAAAAAAAGCGGGCAAAATATTTTTGTAAATTTATGAAAATTTTGCTTGCTTTTTATAAAATAGCGTGTTAGAATAGATTAATTACATAAAAAACGCTATACATAGCGCTAATTTTGGGGAATATAGGGGAAAATATGCGCTGTCCTTACTGCGGCTCGCTTGACGACAGGGTCATAGAAAGCCGCGCAATGGCCAACGGCGAGAACATTCGCAGGCGACGCGAATGCCTTAGCTGCGGCTACCGCTTTACCAGCTACGAACGCATAGAAGAAAAGCCCCTGATGGTCATCAAGCGAGACGGCCGCAGGCAGCCCTTTGACTCCAAAAAACTTGAAAAAGGCATCGAGCGGGCGCTTGAAAAACGCCCCGTTTCGACAACGACGGTGGAAAACTTGGCCGCCGAAATCGAGGACCAGGCCGTCATGCAGGCCAAGTCCAGCCGCGAGATTTCGACCAGCGACTTGGGCGAGTTGGTCTTGCAGCGCCTTAACGACATCGACAAAGTGGCCTACATCCGCTTTGCCTCTGTCTACAAGCATTTTGAAAATTTGGAAGAATTTATAAACGAAGTAAATAAGGTTGGGGGAATCAAAAAGTGAGCGAGCAGTCGGTTTTTCCGCAATGGAAAAGTTTTTTGGGAAAGAGCGGCGACGAGGAAACCAAGTCGTTCATTAAAAACGTCGTAAAAAGATCGGGAGACATCGTCTCCTACGACCGAAAGAAAATCGAAAAAGCGATCGGAAAGGCCATCCAAGCGGTTGAAAAATTCGCCAACCCGGACAAGGCCGCCGCGCTTACCGACAGCGTCGAAGAAAAGCTGCGCCTATTGCTGGCGGGCCGCCGCGCGCATTCGATTCCCGCGATCGAAGAAATCCAAGACGTGGTTGAGTCCGCTCTTATCGAGGCCAAGGAAGTCGAGGTTGCCAAGGCCTACATCCTTTACCGCGCCCGCCACGAGGCCGTCCGCGACGCCAAGAGCCTTATGCTCGACATCAACAAGACGATGGACGGCTACCTTGGACAGAGTGACTGGCGTGTAAACGAAAACGCAAACGTAAACTTCTCTCTTGGTGGACTTATCCTCCATAACTCAGGTGCAATCACAGCCAACTACTGGCTCAATAATATCTATTCAAAAGAAGTAAAAGAAGCTCACAAGACAGCAGCGTTCCACATCCATGACCTTTCTATGTTCTCGGGCTACTGTGCAGGATGGTCTCTCCGTCAGTTAATTCAGGAAGGATTAGGCGGCGTTCCAGATAAAATTACATCAAGCCCTGCAACACATCTTTCTACACTTGTAAACCAGATTGTAAATTTCTTAGGAATCATGCAGAACGAATGGGCTGGTGCTCAAGCATTCTCATCTTTTGATACATATCTTGCACCGTTTATCCGTGCAGACAAGCTCGACGAAAAACAGGTTCGCCAGTGCATCCAGAGTTACATCTATGGTGTAAACACACCAAGCCGCTGGGGTTCACAGGCACCGTTTACAAACATCACTCTTGACTGGGTATGTCCTGATGACCTTAAAAACAAAAAGGCTATCGTAGGCGGTAAAGAACAGGATTATACATACGGCGACTGCCAGAAAGAAATGGACCTCATCAACAAAGTGTTCATCGAACTCATGATTGAAGGTGATGCAGAAGGAAGAGGATTTGCTTACCCTATTCCGACTTACAACATCACAAAAGATTTTGACTGGACATCAGAAAACGCAAAACTCCTGTTTACTATGACAGCTCAGTACGGAACACCTAACTTCCAGAACTTCGTAAACTCTGACCTTAACCCGTCAGACGTTCGTTCGATGTGCTGCCGTCTCCAGCTCGACAAGCGTGAACTTCGCCGTCGCGGTGGTGGACTTTTTGGTGCAGACGAATTTACAGGTTCGCTCGGAGTTGTAACAATCAACATGCCTCAGATCGGCTATCTTGCAAATACAGAAGAAGAGTTC
>JAEEGH010007170.1_pt1 | contig 26961 bp, 20 predicted proteins | sample 9134181 | NCBI WGS metagenome assembly JAEEGH01 (sample SAMN16246544, study PRJNA631951) | gut metagenome | biome: gut microbiome; feature: rumen; material: DP-attached | host: Bos | place: Iran: Karaj | collected 2018-10 | reverse complement strand
CTTCAGGATGGGCTTGAACCAACGACCCCCTGATTAACAGTCAGGTGCTCTAACCAACTGAGCTACTGAAGCAGTAGTTTTGCTGTTAAGCGGGTGCAAAAGTACAGCGAATTTTTGAAACTACCAAACTTTTAGGCGAAAAAATTAAGCGAATGTGTAATTTTTTACAAAAAAACGCCAAAACAAGCCGTTATTCGGTAAAGATGATGTATATTTGCAGACCATAAAGAGATGATATGGATGTTTTAGTAGTGAAGTGTTGAATAATTGAAGATAACAAGGCAATGAAAGAACAAAAGAGATATAGTATGACGGCACGGGTGAAATGGCTGACGGCGTTTTGCCTTTTCTCCCTTTTCCCGTTAACCATCCAGGCACAGGAAACAAACGACCATTATTTCGAGGTGGCCCGTCAGTTGGAAACCTTCAACGCCATTTATCGGGACCTTGACCTGATGTATGTGGATACGCTGAATGCTGAGGAGGTCATCGGCAACGGCATTCGTGCGATGCTGGAATCGCTGGATCCCTATACGGAGTATTATCCTGCCAGCAGGAAAGACGACCTGAAGGCCATGCTGACAGGAAAGTATGCCGGTATAGGTGCGCTCATTCGCTATCACCAGAAGTTGAAGAGGGTGGTCATTGACGAGCCATACGCTGGAATGCCTGCTGCTGATGTGGGTCTGAAGAAGGGTGACGTGATTCTGCAGATTGACGACACGCTGATGACGGACAAGACGGTGTCGTATGTCAGCGAACACCTTCGTGGCGATGCCGGCACGAGCTTCGTGCTGCGCATTCTGCGTCCTTCAACGGGTAAGGAGATGAAGTTCAAGATTACCCGTCGGAACATCCAGCTGCCTGAGATTCCCTACTATGGGTTGCGTCCTGACGGTATTGGCTATATCAACCTGACAACGTTCGTAGGGGAACCGTCGAAGCCCATGCGCCGTGCTTTTGTAGATTTGAAACAGCGTGGCGCCAAGTCGCTCATTCTTGACCTGCGTGGTAATGGCGGCGGCTCGTTGGCAGAGTGTATTGACATTGTGAACCTGTGGGTTCCCAAGGGTCTGACACTGGTGGAGACGAAGGGAAAGATTGCCCGTGCCAACTCGTCCTATACTACCCGTCTGGAACCTGTTGACACCGTGATGCCCATTGTGGTACTGGTGAACGGCGAGACGGCATCGGCAAGCGAGATTACCAGCGGCTCCATTCAAGATCTGGACAGAGGAATAATAATAGGTTCGCGTACGTACGGGAAGGGACTGGTGCAGATTCCGAATATCCAGCTGCCCTATAACGGCAACCTGAAGCTGACGACCTCGAAGTATTTTATTCCCAGCGGACGCTGTATTCAGGCTATCAACTATCGACATACTGGTGGTGGATACAGCGAGGAGCGCGTTCCTGACTCACTCACCCATGTGTTCCATACGCTGCATGGTCGTGAGGTGCGCGACGGAGGCGGTGTGACACCCGATATTGAGGTGAAGCCCGACACGTTGCCCAACATTGCCGTCTATCTGGACCGTCTTGACTCTACGGAGGTGATGTTCGACTATGTGGCAGAGTATATTGCCAAGCATCCGCAGATAGCCCCTGCGGCTGAGTTCCATTTGACGGATGCGGAGTTTGCTGACTTCAAACAGCGTGTCATTGCCAGCGGCTTCAGTTACGACCCTGTCAGTGAGAAGCGCTTTGACGAGTTGGTGCGTGTGGCCAAGTTTGAAGGCTACTATGAGGATGCCAAGGCTGAGTTTGAGGCGCTGAAGGCCAAGTTGAAGCATGACATCTCCAGTGACATTGACCGTCATCGAGAGACGTTACAGCAGATGCTGGAGCAGGATATCATCATGGCCTATTACTATCAGGCTGGTGTGGTAGAAGCGGGCTTGAGGACGGACAAACAATATCAGGAGGCTGTCCGACTGCTGAATCATCCAGAGGAATACGAGAAGTTGTTAAGCGTTGAGTGATAGCTTAACTCTCAATAGGAATGATTTCATCACAGAGGGCGCTGATGCTCGGACGGTGAGAAATCATAATCATGGTTTTCCCTGGATAGTTTTCAAAAAGATTGGTGAACAGAATGCGCTCGGTTTGTTCGTCAAGTGACGAACTGATTTCATCGAGCAGCAGGATATTGCCTGAGCGTAGAAGCCCTCGGGCAATAGCGATGCGTTGTGCCTGTCCCTCGCTGAGACCGGCGCCTCGTTCTCCACACTCGGTATCGAGACCCTGTGGCAGGTCGAGCACAAAGTCTGCTACAGCCATGTGCAGCACGTGACGTAACTCTTCTTCCGTTGCATCGGGCTTTGCTATCTGCAGGTTATAGCGGATGGTGCCGCTCATCAGGGTGTTGCCCTGAGGTACGAAGACAAAGTTGCAGCGGGTATCCGGGGAGATGGGGTGAGTGGTGAGGGGTGATTGTTGAGTGGAGTAGATGCTGATGCTTCCGCTTTCCGGCGTGGTAAGGGCCAGCAGCAGTCGGAAGATGGTGGTCTTGCCTGCTCCCGTCTGTCCTACGAGCGCAGCCTTGCTGCCCGGACGGAAGTCGTGTGAGAAATGATCCAGGATGTAGTGGTCGCCCTTGGCATAGCGGAAGTTGACATCGCTCATCTGAATGCCCAGAGACCCTTCAATGTTTTTCTTTCCGGATGATTCTTCCACATCCAGCTGCTCCAACTCTTCCAGTCGGTCGATGCTGGCCGATGTATGGATGAGCTGTGGCACCATGTTAAGCAGTCCGAGTATAGGGCTCTGTATCTGTCCAACCAGTTGCAGGAAGGACGTCATGACGCCAAAGGTGATGATTCCGTCGCGCAGCTGCAAGCCGCCCCATACGAAAGCCAACAGGTAGCCCAAGCCGAAACTGCACGCCAGCAGGGAACGGGCAATGAGGGTGAAGCGTGTGCGCCGCTTGATTTTCCCCTTCAGGTCCTGCTGCATGTCGTCGAGCTTTCCTGTTACCCATTCGCCGCTTTCCAAAGAACGGAGTACAGCATTATGCTCCATACCTTCCTGGACGAACATCTGAATGCTGGCGTCCTGTTCGCGAATGTCACGAGTCATGTCGCGTAGCTTGCGTGCTATGAACTTACCCAAGGACACCAGTATTGGAGTCAACAGGAGTAGCGCCCAGGCCAGCGTAGTGTCCATAGAGCGCATGAGCAGGAAGGCGCCAATAAGCTGTACAGAGGTGATGACGAACTGGGGCAGCAACGACGTGCAGGCATCGCTGACGGTGCTGACGTCTTTCTCCAGCCGTGAGGTAATGTCGCCCGAATGCAACTCGTCTTCAAACATCCGACGCTGGAAGAGGTGACTGAAGATGCGCAGACGTATGTCGTTGGTCTGCCTGACGTTAGCACTGATGCTCATGTAGTAGTAGAGCTGACGAAGAACAATACCGCCCAACACGGTTGAGACAAGCAGAAGAACCATCTGGAAGATGTCTTCGAGGGTTCCCTTCATAACCGTCTCGTCAATGAAACGCTTGCACAGCCATACCATCAGCAGACCCAGGCCGACTTGCCCGATGCCTGCCAAGATGCGCACTACGGTGTTCAGCCGTATGCCACGCATGTTGCGCCATAACCAGACGATATACCTCATTTAGTTGAGTGTTGAGCGTTGACTTAGTCTTCAACGATGCCTACCTTCTGCCATTCACCGATGATGCGCTCGACATCAGCAAGTGCTTGGTCGGCAGTTACTTCGTATTCCTCCAACAGGGCATCGGCCAGCTGCTGGGATGTGAAGTCGCCCAACTCGCCTGCTTTCTTCCACAAATAAGCTGCCGACTCGTTGAGACTGATGAGTTTACCGAAGTTGACAGTTTCGAGGCCTTCGCCTACGATGACGTTCTCGCCGCACACAGTGCGCAGCACAAATCCTTTCTTCTGTTTCATATCATTTTCAATATTGTTCTTCTATATACGGCCAGAATCCATCGGCGTACTGGGCGGAGCATGTTCCAGAGCTTCCAGCTGAGGCTGTCGTTGGGCAAAGAACGCTTCTTGCCGTTGGCGGCTACCACATTGATGGCTTTGCCTACAATGTCTTCCTGTCGGCAATGCTCAAAGCCTCGGATGTTGCCGTCGCCCATCAGCGTGATGTCTCCGTCGGCGCTGATGCTGATGACGCGGTGTACTACGTAGTGGGTGCCGTCCACCCAAGCCAAAATAACATCGCCCACCTGTGCCTTAGGGGGCGGTATGAGCTCTACGCTTTCCTTTCCGCCAATGATGAATGGCAGCATGCTGTTGCCTTTGACGGGCAGCACCACGTTACGGCCTTCCTTGATGAGGTCGGCTACTGCTGCGATGGCATCGTTGTTGGGGACGGTCTTGATCATTGGATGATGGATTACGGATGAGGGGTGACGGTTTCACAACAGAGTCGGGCAGCAGCCTCGTCGGGCAGGCATTCCAAGTGGAAGATAGGCGTGTGCTGTGCCAGCCAGTTTTCTGTTTCATGGAGTCCTTCGGCTATCCTGCTGTCCCAGCGCTTGCCGGAGATGGAAGGCACAACGGCCGCGTATGCTCTGAGTTTCTCCAGACGTTCTATGCGGTTATAGGGTGCCTGACTGAGCAGCACGATGGCTCCCACCGGCTCTTCTACATTACGGTAGCAAGGCGTTTTTCCGCTCCAGGGTGAGCCATATACGTGGGCCGTTCCGTCAGGCAGTACTCTTACTACGGGATTGTCGTCGTTCATCAGTTCAGTACCCTCAATGTGTTTGAGCCACAGGCTGGAGTGGGTGCTCTTGCCTGTTCCGCTCTTGCCGAGGAACATATAGCCGCGACCCTCGTAACTGACGACACTCGAATGGAACAGGGCAGTCATCCGGGTAGCAGTAGAGAGGGCGTACATCACCATCAGGGCGTTGTCGAGCCCGAACTGCTGAGGTGCCCTCATGGCGACGCTGGCCTTGCGGTAATCCGCTTCAGCAATCAGGGTGGCCACATGACGACCCTGCAGGAGGAACTTGAAGCAGGGAAGCCCCGCTTCTACTGTGCCTGCCATGATTTCAGAACCGTCGTCGTCCTGATGAATTTCCTGCAGAAAATCAATGGCCTTGAGCGTCGGCTTCACATAAAGCGTGAAAACAGGCTCAGCGTCAGCAGCCTCTATCAGAAAGGGCTTGTAGTGGTCGAGCCAAAGGGATACATCGTCCGCTGTCTCGTTGACAACGGCGAACACGTGTCCGGCTACCTTATAATAATATGTCTTTTCCATTTTGGCTGCAAAGGTACGAATAAAAAATGAAGAATGAAGAATGAAGAATGAAGAATGAAGCGCCGAAACGATAAAAAACGTTAAATCGACATCGGCGGCAGCAAATTCTTCATTCTTCATTCTTCATTCTTCATTAAATGTAGTACCTTTGCACCCGTTCAGAGGAATGAGGGGCTCCGAGAGAGCTCCTCATTCTTATTTAATTACAGATGTGATATGATAGAGAAGAACGTAGTAAAGACATTAGTTGAAGAGTGGTTGCAAGGCAACGAGTATTTCCTTGTGGATGTGATTGAAACCGCCGATGACCGCATTGTTGTGGAAATCGACCATGCTGACGGCGTGTGGATTGAAGACTGTGCCGACCTGAGCCGTTTCCTGCAGGAACGACTGGGCGAGGAACTTGACAATTATGAGCTTGAGGTGGGTTCGGCCGGTATCGGCCAGCCATTCAAGGTGGCTCAGCAATACGTCAATCATATTGGCAAGACCGTTGAGGTGCTGACCAATGACGGCAAGAAGATTCAGGGTGTCCTGACCAAGGTGGAGGGTGAATTGTTTACGGTCACCGTCCAGGAGAAGCAGCACCTGGAAGGCAAGAAGCGTCCCGTGATGGTTGACGTGGAGAAAGAATATAATATGAACGAAGTGAAGTCTGTGAAGTATTTGCTGGCGTTCAAATAAAAGAGGAATATAAATCAAAAAATAAAATATTATGGCAGTAAAAAGTGCGAAAGGTCCCTCCATGATAGAGACCTTTCAGGAATTTAAGGAAACCAAGAACATCGACCGTACAACGCTGGTGAGTGTGCTGGAAGAAAGCTTCCGCAATGTCATCGCCAAGATGTTCGGCTCAGACGAGAACTTCGATGTAATCGTAAACCCAGATAAGGGTGACTTTGAAATCTATCGCAACCGCATTGTGGTGGCCGATGGTGAAGTGGAAGATGAGAACAAGCAGATTTCTCTGAGTGAGGCCCAGAAGATTGAGCCTGACTACGAGATTGGTGAGGAAGTGAGTGAAGAGGTGGAGTTTCAGAAGTTTGGCCGTCGCGCTATCCTGAACCTGCGTCAGACGCTGGCTTCAAAGATTCTGGAGCTGGAGCACGACTCACTCTATCAGAAGTATAAGGACAAGGTGGGAACCATTGTTTCTGGCGAGGTCTATCAGATGTGGAAGCGCGAGACGCTGCTTATTGACGACGAGGGTAACGAGCTGCACCTGCCGAAGCAGGAACAGATTCCCAATGACAACTACCACAAGGGTGAGACCGTACGCGCCATCGTGAAGGAAGTTCAGAACGAGAACAACAATCCGCGCATCATCCTGAGCCGTACCAGTCCCATCTTCCTGGAGCGTCTGCTGGAAGCTGAGGTTCCTGAAATCAATGACGGACTCATCACCATCAAGCGCATTGCCCGTATGCCTGGTGAGCGTGCCAAGGTAGCCGTCGAGAGCTATGACGAGCGCATCGACCCTGTAGGAGCCTGCGTGGGTGTCAAGGGTAGCCGTGTGCATGGCATCGTTCGTGAGTTGTGTAACGAGAACATTGACGTCATCAACTTCTCCAATAACGTGCAACTGTTTATCCAGCGTGCGCTGAGTCCTGCCAAGGTTACGGAAATCAAGCTGAATCCAGAAGAACACAAGGCAGAGGTCTATCTGCAGCCCGAGGAGGTGTCGCTGGCCATTGGTCGTAGCGGTATGAACATCAAACTGGCCTCCATGCTGACAGAATACACCATCGACGTATTCCGTGTACTCAACGAGAACGAGGAAGACGAGGACATCTACCTGGATGAGTTTGCCGACGAGATTGACCAGTGGATCATCGACTCCATCAAGGCCATTGGACTTGACACGGCCAAGGCTGTGCTGAACGCTCCGCGTGAGATGCTGATTGAGAAGGCAGACCTGGAAGAGGAAACCGTTGACCACGTGCTGGAGGTGCTGAAGGCAGAGTTTGAATAAATATTAAAGGAGGGATAAAAAAGAATGAGTATCAGATTAAATAAAGTATTATCAGAACTTAACATTGGACTTCAGACGGCCATTGACTTCCTGAAGAAGAAAAGCCTTGGCGAAATCGAAGACGATGCCAAGCTCTCGACCAAGATTTCCGATGAACAGTACCAGGCCCTAGTGGTCGAGTTCAAAGGCGATCAGGCCGTGAAGCATGAGGCAGAGAAGATTTTTACCAAGAAAGCCAAGGAGAAGAAACAGGAGAAGGCAGAGAAGAAGACCATTAAGGCTGAGGACTTGTTGGAGCATCGCCCACAGTTCAAGCCATTGGGCAAGATTGACCTGGAAGCCCTGAGTGGAAAGGGTACAGCAAAGACCAAAGAGCCTGAAACAGTAGTCAAGGAGCCCGTGGCAGCAAAGCCTGAGCCTGAAAAGCCGAAGGCCGAAGAGCCTGTTGCCAAGCCCGAAAAGGAAGAGGTTGCTGTTCTTATTCAGAAAGAAGAGGAGGTCGAGGTAGAACCCGTCTCCAACGAAACGCCCGAGCCTGTGGAGGAACCCGAAGTCTCAGAAGAGAGGCCGGAAGTGTCGAGCGGTCCTGAAATCTATACACTGAAGAGTGAAGCCAAGATGGCTCCTAAAGTTAACGTGTTGGGTAAGATAGACCTTTCGAGTATTAACCAGAGTACACGTCCCAAGAAGAAGACCAAGGAGGAACGGCGCAAGGAACGTGAGGAGAAGGCTGCCCAGCAACAGGGTGAGCGTAAGAAGCGTGAACGCATCCGCAGTGGTAAGGAACGTGTGGATATTGAGGCTGCAGGTAACCAGCAAAGTGGTGGCGGCAATAACCGGAAGAACAAGAACAACGGTCAACAGTCAACGGATAACAGACAACAGAACCAAGGCGGCAAGAAGAACAAGAAAAATCGTCCCATACAGAAACCGTTGGAAGTTGATGAGGAGGCTGTTGCACGCCAGGTGAAGGAGACGCTGGCCCGTCTGACGTCGAAGAACCAGAACAAGAAGGGTGCCAAGTATCGTCGTGAGAAGCGCGATGCCGTCCAGGAACGCCTGAACGAGGAGATGGCCGAGCAGGCAGCAGAGAGCAAGGTGCTGAAGCTGACCGAGTTTGTGACCGTCAGCGAACTGGCTACGATGATGAACGTGCCCGTCACGAAGGTTATCGGTACCTGTATGGCCATCGGTATCATGGTGAGCATTAACCAGCGTCTGGACGCTGAGACCATCAACATCGTGGCCGACGAATTCGGGTTCTCCACCGAGTATGTCAGCGCCGAGGTTCAGAACGCCATTCAGGAAGAGGAGGACGACGAGAACGATCTCGTCAGCCGTGCTCCCATCGTCACCGTCATGGGTCATGTCGATCATGGTAAGACGTCGCTCCTTGACTATATCCGCAACACCAACGTGATTGCAGGTGAGGCTGGTGGTATTACCCAGCACATCGGTGCCTACAACGTGAAGCTGAAGGACGGCCGAAGGATAACGTTCCTCGACACTCCTGGTCACGAGGCCTTTACCGCTATGCGTGCCCGTGGTACGCAGGTGACGGATATTGCCATCATCATCATCGCAGCCGACGACAGCGTCATGCCCACCACAAAGGAGGCCATCGCTCATGCCCAGGCTGCCAATGTGCCGATGGTGTTTGCCATCAACAAGATAGACAAGCCGGGTGCCAACCCCGACAAGATACGTGAGGACCTGGCACAGATGAACCTGCTCGTTGAGGAGTGGGGCGGTAAGTACCAGTGTCAGGAAATCTCGGCCAAGAAGGGTATGGGCGTCGATGAGCTGCTCGAGAAGGTACTGCTTGAGGCAGAGCTGCTCGACCTGAAGGCCAACCCCAACCGCAAGGCTACCGGCTCTATCATTGAGTCTTCGCTTGACAAGGGACGTGGTTATGTCTCCACCGTTCTCGTCAGCAACGGTACGCTGAAGATTGGCGACGTGGTGATAGCCGGAACGGCTCACGGACGCATCAAGGCTATGTTCAATGAGCGTAACCAGCGCATTCAGGAGGCCAAGCCTGCCGAGCCCGCCATCATCTTAGGACTGAACGGAGCACCGACTGCCGGTGACTCGTTCCACGTAATGGACACGGAGCAGGAAGCCCGTGAGATTGCCAACAAGCGTGAGCAGCTGCAGCGTGAGCAGGGTCTGCGTACCCAGAAGACGCTCGGCCTCGACGACATCTCACACCGTATTGCATTGGGTGAGTTCCATGAGCTCAACATTGTTGTCAAGGGTGACACCGACGGTTCTATCGAGGCACTCTCCGACTCGTTCCTCAAACTCTCTACCGAGAAGGTGCAGGTGAACGTCATTGCCAAAGCCGTGGGTCAGATCAGCGAGAACGACGTCATGCTGGCATCGGCTTCCGATGCTGTCATCGTCGGCTTCCAGGTTCGTCCCAGCGCCGATGCCCGCAAGCTCGCCGAGCGTAATGGTGTGGAAATCAACACCTACTCTGTCATCTACGATGCCATTGACGATATCCGCTCCGCAATGGAGGGTATGCTTGACAAGGTCATCAAGGAGCAGGTAACCGCCGAGGTTGAGGTTCGTGAGGTCTATAAGATTTCGAAGGTGGGTACCGTTGCCGGTGCTATGGTCATCGAGGGTAAGGTACACCGTAGCGACAAGGCCCGTCTCGTTCGCGACGGTATTGTCATCCACACGGGTGCCATCAATGCCCTGAAGCGCTACAAGGACGACGTGAAGGAGGTGGCTACCAACTTCGAGTGTGGTATCTCGCTCGTCAACTTCAACGACATCCAAGTAGGCGACATCATCGAAACCTTCATGGAAATCGAGGTAGAACAGAAATTGTAAGAATAGATTACGGATTAGGGATTACGGATTAAGGGATTACGGATTACCGGGATGAAGAGGAAAAAGTTACGTCCCTTCGGCAAAAGGCTGGCTCGTAGCATCATGTGGACTCAGTTCATTGTGATGGGGTTGGCCTCTGTTCTTGTTTTTTTTGAAATCAAGAACACGATATTGATGGAAGAATATGACCTGTACAGGAGCTATCTGAAGATTTCTCATCAGGAAATATCGAAGGTTACCTCAGAGGTCAGCTTGGGCATGATGAATCATGTGGCAGAGATAGAAGATCACTTGGGAGAACCCGAACGGTTGTCTGCTATCATGACCGATATCGTCTCCCGGAATCCCCATATCCATAGCTGTGGTATCAGTTTCGTTTCCGACTACTATCCCAGGAAAGGGCATTGGTATTGCCCTTATACCGTCAGGAAAGAAGACGGACAGATAGAAGAACAGTTCATCGGTGATGCCGATTATGACTACCTGAATGCCGAATGGTTTACAGAGGCATTGAAGGCAGACAGCGGCTATTGGTCCAAGCCTTTCTTTGATTCGACGGACTCTGTTACGGCGTTGGTGTCTTATCTGATTCCCATTCGTGACAAACGCAATAAGACGGTTGCTGTTCTTGGTGCAGACATGTCGCTCGAATGGCTTAGCAAGAGACTGATTTCACCACGCCTCTGGGCTGATTCTATCGATATTCATTTTGATGAACGTGCTTCTGATGATGAAATAGTAGTTGACGACAAGGGAGAGGTAAATACGTTGATACAAAACCGTAAATGGCGATTTATCACGTTGGATTTCGTCATTGACGGTGATGGTACGTTTCTTGCCAGTCCCAATAAGGATAGGATTGTCAATCAAAACTATTTCAAATGTGCTGAGGCTACACCTGATACCATTGACGACTACGTGGGTCGTATGATGGTGGCAGGTAAGCAAGGAACATATCGGGATAAGAACGATGACCCCTGTTCTTTCGACTATTTCGAGATGTCTCCGTTTTCCGTCTATTTGTTCTTTGAACCGATAGAAGGCACCAACTGGTCGGTTGGCCTTGTGGTTCCTGCTGTAATGATTGATGGAATGGCGATACTCGTGGGAGTAGTCTTGCTCTTTTTTATTGGCCTTGCCTTGCTGATTGTACGTCTTGTCGGATGGCTATTAATCGGGCGTGCCACTAAGCCCCTGAAACATTTGGCAACGTCTGCCAAAGAGGTGGCGAGGGGAAACTTCAGTGCGCCATTGCCTGAGATTAAACACAACGACGAGATTCATCTGTTGCGTGACTCGTTTGAAGACATGCAGCATTCACTCACCAAGTATATTGAGGAACTGAAGGACACGACGGCCTCGAAGGCAGCCATTGATAATGAGCTCCGCGTTGCCCACGACATCCAGATGGGTATGCTGCCAAAGGTGTTCCCGCCCTATCCTGAGCGTGATGACATCGATATCTTTGGACAACTGACCCCAGCCAAGGACGTGGGAGGCGACCTCTTCGACTTCTATCTTCGTGATAACCAACTCTTCTTCTGTGTGGGTGATGTATCAGGAAAGGGCGTGCCAGCCTCACTCGTTATGGCTGTTACGCGTTCGCTCTTCCGCAATATCTCTGCCCATACCACGGCTCCTAATCAAATTATTTCCACCCTTAATACATCATTAATTGGAGGTAACGAGACAAACATGTTTGTTACCTGTTTCGTCGGAGTTCTTGATCTTTCCGACGGCCGCCTGAGGTATTCCAATGCTGGTCATAATTTACCATTGCTTATTGGTCAAGGTGTGGGACAACTGCCTTGTGACCCCAATGTGCCGCTGGGAGTTATTGATGATTGGGAGTTTACGGTACAGGAGATAGACATTGCTCCGAAGACCACTATTTTCCTTTATACAGACGGCCTTAATGAGGCGGAGAACATGCAACATGCCCAGTTCGACATCAAGCGTGTTCTCACGCTGTCGGAAAAGTTGCTGGCAGAAGGAAAGAATGATCCTCAGACCATTATTAATCAGATGATTGAGGCAGTCCATGAATTTGTCGGTGGGGCAGAACAGAGTGACGATTTGACGATGCTTGCCATCAAATATAACTCAACGAATGGAAGATAAGGATAAGCGTTTATCAGTACAAACTACCGAGCAAGGCTCAGATAACGACTTTGTGCGTCGTGTAGCTGAGCAGAAATACGAATTCGGATTTTCAACGGACGTAGATACTGAGGTGATAGAGAAGGGACTGAACGAGCAAGTCGTCCGACTCATCTCTACCAAAAAGGGTGAGCCTGAGTGGATGCTGGACTTCCGCTTGCGGGCTTTTCGCTTCTGGCAGGAGCAGCAGGAGCCGACATGGGGACATGTTCACGTGCCACCTATCGACTATCAGGCCATCAGCTACTATGCCGATCCTACGGTGAAGAAACCTAAGGGTGACGGCACCATCGACCCAGAACTGGAAAAGACCTTCGACAAGCTCGGCATCCCCCTCGAGGAGCGTCTGGCGCTGAGTGGCAATACAGCTGTCGATGCCATCATGGATTCCGTCTCCGTCAAGACCACCTTCAAGGAGAAACTCCGCGAAAAGGGTGTCATCTTCTGCTCTATCGGCGAAGCCATCAAGGAACACGGTGAGTTGGTACGTCAGTACCTCGGAACGGTGGTCCCCTATCGCGACAATTTCTTCGCTGCCCTTAACTCGGCGGTATTCTCCGACGGCTCGTTCGTCTATATACCCAAGGGAGTGCGTTGTCCTATGGAGCTCAGCAGCTATTTCCGCATCAATGCCCGTAACACAGGACAATTCGAGCGTACACTCATCGTGGCTGACGATGATTCTTATGTCAGCTATCTCGAGGGCTGCACGGCTCCTATGCGTGACGAGAACCAGCTGCATGCTGCCATCGTGGAGATTATCGTCAAGGATCGTGCCGAAGTAAAGTACTCTACCGTACAGAACTGGTATCCTGGTGACGAGCAGGGCAAAGGTGGCGTGCTGAACCTTGTCACCAAACGCGGTTTGTTGGCTGGTGTTGACTCCAAACTCTCTTGGACACAGGTGGAGACGGGCTCTGCCATCACGTGGAAATACCCCTCGTGCATACTAAAAGGCGATAACTCGCAGGCAGAGTTCTACAGCGTGGCAGTCACCAACAACTACCAGGAGGCAGATACGGGCACGAAGATGATTCACATTGGCAAGAATACTAAATCGACCATTATTTCGAAAGGCATCTCGGCGGGACACTCGCAGAATTCCTACCGGGGACTAGTGCGTGCTACATCAAGTGCCGAGAATGCCCGTAACTACTCTTCATGCGACTCCCTGCTCTTAGGCTCTGAGTGTGGTGCCCATACGTTCCCATACATGGACGTACACAACCCCACAGCCGTCTTCGAGCATGAGGCAACCACCTCGAAGATTTCGGAAGACCAGCTATTTTACTGTAACCAGCGTGGCATTCCCACGGAGCAGGCCGTCGGACTCATTGTCAACGGCTATGCCAAGGAGGTGTTGCAGAAACTTCCTATGGAGTTTGCAGTAGAGGCTCAGAAACTTTTATCAGTATCATTAGAAGGAACTGTAGGTTAATAGAATATGTTAGAAGTTAAGAACTTACATGCCAAAATTGGCGAAAAGGAAATACTGAAGGGCATCAATCTTGTCATCAAAGACGGTGAGACACATGCCATCATGGGTCCCAACGGCTCGGGTAAGTCAACACTCAGTGCCGTGCTCGTAGGTAATCCGCTCTACGAGGTAACTGAGGGCGAGGTCTTCTTCAACGGCAAGAACCTGCTGGAGATGAAGCCCGAGGACCGTGCCCACGAGGGACTGTTCCTGTCGTTTCAGTATCCTGTGGAGATTCCTGGGGTGTCGATGACGAACTTCATGAAAGCCGCCATCAACGAAAAACGTAAGGCACAGGGACTGGAGCCGATGAATGCGGCGGAGTTCCTGAAACTGATGCGTGAGAAACGTAAGATTGTGGAGCTCGACTCAAAGTTGGCCAACCGCAGCGTGAACGAAGGCTTCAGCGGTGGTGAGAAGAAGCGTAACGAAATCTTCCAGATGGCCATGCTGGAACCCAAGCTGAGCATTCTGGACGAGACGGACTCTGGTTTGGATGTGGATGCGATGCGTATCGTAGCTGAAGGCGTGAACAAGTTACAAACGCCCGAGACTTCGTGCATCGTCATTACCCACTACGACCGTCTTCTGGAGATGATTCAACCGCAGTTCGTTCATGTCTTGTACAAAGGACGTATCGTCAAGACGGGTGGCCCTGAGCTAGCAAGGGAGATACAGGAGCATGGCTACGACTGGATTAAGGAAGAAATCGGTGAAGAATAATGGGTAGCGAACAGCAATATATTGACTTGTATCAGCAGTGTCGCGAGATGATTTGCGGGCACAGCAGCGACGCGATGAATGCCGTTCGCGACGAGGCTTTTGCCCGTTTCGCGTCTGCTGGTTTCCCCAGCCAAAAGGTCGAGCGTTACAAATATACCGACATGCAGGCGCTCTTCGCTCCCAACTACGGACTGAACCTGAACCGTCTGCAGATTCCCGTCGATCCCTACAACGCGTTCCGTTGCGACGTACCCAACCTCTCAACGAGCCTCTACTTCGTGGTGAACGACATGTTCTACCACGACGAGAAGCCCAAGGGACATCTGCCTGAGGACGTCATTGTTGGTTCGCTGAAGGACTTTGCCACCAGTGAGTATTACAACCGCCTGGCAGGTAAAGCCAATGATGCTGCTACCGACCTCAATACCATGTTGGCACAGGATGGACTCTACGTCTATGTGCCCAAGAACGTGAAGGTGGAGCGCGCCATTCAGGTGATTAACATCCTGAAGGCTCCCACCCAATGGGGAAAGGCGGGGGAAGAAGCTCTCATGGTCAACCGTCGCGTGCTCATCATTTTGGGGGAGGGAGCAGAAATAAAGATGCTATTCTGCGACCATGCAGCTGACGACCGCAACTTCTTATCTACACAGGTCATCGAGGCTTACGTAGGCGAGAATGCGTCACTCGACCTCTACTGTCTGGAGGAGACGCATGCCAAGAACGTTCGCGTCAGCAATGTCTATATTGACCAGCAGGCTAACAGCCGCGTCAACCACAACATCATCACCCTGCATAATGGCATCACGCGCAACAAACTCGACCTCACGTTCAGCGGCGAGGGTGCCGAGTGTCAGTGTTACGGTTGCGTCATTGCCGATAAGAAACAGCATGTGGATAACAACACGCTCATTACCCATAAGGTACCGTGCTGCAGCTCGAACGAACTCTATAAGTACGTGCTCGACGACCAGTCAACAGGAGCTTTCGCTGGCCGCATCTTAGTAGAACACGGGGCCCAGAAGACAACTTCACAGATGACGAACCAAAACCTGACTGCCACCCGCGAGGCCCGTATGTACACCCAGCCGATGCTCGAGATTTATGCCGACGACGTGAAGTGTGCCCACGGCTCAACGGTAGGCCAATTGAATGATGCTGCCCTCTTCTACATGCGTCAGCGCGGCATCTCCATCGATGAGGCCAAACTCTTGCTGCAGAACGCCTTCATCAACGAAGTCATCGACCACATGCAGCTTGCTCCCCTCCGCGACCGCCTCCACTATTTGGTTGAGAAGCGCTTCCGCGGCGAACTCAACAAATGTACCGGCTGCAAGCTTTGCAAATAACATCAAGAGAGGAGACCTACACGAGTCTCCTTTTATTTTTTTCATTTTACTTGCAATATTCTGAAAACGGCAGTCGTATATATAAGTAGATAAGTCTTAAAAACAGAATGACTGAGATAGACATAAACCTGATACGGGGACTGCGGGAACAAAGTCCAAAGGCTCAAAGGCTGGTACTCGAACGCTACGGCAACGAGGTCTTCGCCCAAGTAGCGAGGATGTTGCCCTCGACGGAGGATGCTGAGGAAGTGTATCAGGATGTGTTTGTAAAGGTGTTCAAAAACATCAAGATGTACGATGAAGGTAAGTCAGCGCTCAGGACATGGATATCGCGCATAGCCTACAACGAGTCCATCACGTGGCTGCGGCACAAACGCCAGTCGGTGATCTATTTCGAGGACCGCGAAGGCAGGATTGAGGAATTTTCGGATGCAGAGGTAGAAGAAACGTTCGGCCGTCCAAACAGCGATATGGTACAGCTGATACGTGCTGCCCTGAAGCACTTGCCACCAGAGGAACGAGCCATCATTACGATGTTCTACTATGAAGAGCTAAGTCTGAAAGAGATAGCCTACGTTACGGAGTCACTGCCGACGACTATTGCCTCAAAACTTAGCCGGACAAGAAAGAAAATATGTAAAATCATCAAAATGTTGCAATCATGACAGAGGAGAATCTAAACGCACTACGGCAAACGGATGCGAACCTTCGCAAGGCTCTTATGCTGGACGAGGCGGAGCGTCCTCAGTTTCCTGCCGACCTCAACGAGCGACTGATGCAGCGTGTGATCAACGAGGAGAAGAAATCGCGACGCATCGTCTGGCCATGGATAGCTGCTGCTTGTGTAGCAGGCGTGGTGATGATGTGGCTGGTTCCGCCAAAGTTTACGAATGAGCAAGGGCAGAGTCAGGAAAGTGTGAGCTATGCCGAGAGTGAGCAGATTCGACCAAAGGTCAAGGACACTCCAAAGGATGTTGTCGCAGAGAACACTATCATCGAACCACCAGCTTCCTCTCCGACAAAGAAAGGGCGGATTAAAACCACCGTCGTGAAACACGACGCTGCTCTCCTGGCGCAAGAAACTCCCGTAGAAGAAACACCTGTAGCAACAGCAACTCCTGCACTCCCCAACATCACCGAAGCCGGAGAGGACTTGGCTACTATCGAAATTACAAAGCCTCAGGAAAAGATGGTAACGCTGACTGAGCGCGACATCCCTATTACCCGTCCGGAAAACCTGCAACTTACCCCCGAGGAGATTGCCCTCCTGAAGAAACAGGCTAACGAGGCCTACCTGAAGTGGGCGCAGCAGGAACTCGATATCGCAAAATATACTTTAGAACAAATAGCCCAGAAGTAATTATTTAATCACGAAAGAAACGAATAACTTTAAACAAAACGCCATATGAAACGAATAATGATTATGTTGCTCATTGCTTGCAGCGCCTTTAACACCATTAGTGCAGATCCAACGGCTCCCCCCAAGAAGCCCGAGACCGTCATTGCCACGCTGAACGCCATCATCTATAAGTTTGGCCTGAACGAAGGCCAGGTGTATTCCACCAACCGAGACCCTAACACGGGTATCATTGAGTCAAGCATGAAGATTGTGCCTTTCCGTTGTCTGGCAATCTCAGACCAAAACGACTTTACGCAGCAGACTATAGCCCTGAAAAACGACGAATTACTGACTGAGGTAGCTCGCAACTTCCCGAAGGATGAGCCTCTGTCGTATCAGTTCCTGCATATCCAGCCAGGTAGTAATGAGCAATTCCAGCTGAAGGTCATTACCAACAATGGTATGAGTCAAAGCACGCAGCGTATTCGCACCAATAAGGAACAGGAGATGTGGTTTATGTGTTGCAAGAACCCCGAGAATCCCCAGCTGCGCGATGCCTATGCTATTACGTGGGAGTTGTCAGCCGACAAGAGATATATCGAGGGTTATGTCTATATGATTACCTCGCTGCGCCCCGATATGTACGAGAAGAGCATGGTCAGCAACACGTTCCGTATTGACGGTCGAGTGGGCAGTGATTTGAGCGATTCCCTCTACGTGGTCTATATGGCCGATACAGCTGAAGAACTCAATGCCGTTGCCGATGACGCTTTCGTGGCTACGATGCCTGTGGTGAACAGGCGCTTCAACTTCAGTGTTGAAATTGACAAGCCCAAGGTCGGTCGTATCCGTACGGTGATGCCTGATGGCTCGCTTTGCGAATTGTGGACCAACCTCGACTTTGTGCCTGGCGAAACCTATCGTATCACGACACATAATGGCTGGTACGAAGAAGACCGCGACTACGAGAACCGTGTGGGGCGCTACTCTGGACATAGCTTGCTGAACGATTTGCAAAGACGTGGCGTTGACGACAGGTCGGTTGAGGTTGCAATAGATACAATTCCCGAGGATTTCTGGCTTGTCGAAACAGCTCAGCGTTGGCCACAGACACTTCCCCAACACCAGCAGGCACAACTTCAACTGAAGGCAGAACTGGTGGAGATGGACATTGAAAACATTAAGGCCAAATACAAAACGATTGATGAGATCCTGAGTGGCTTCAGAAGCCGTGAGAGAATCATGTTGCTTTTTAATCAGATTCTCAAACAGAACAAAGAGCTTGACAAGAAATATCAGGAAGTCATTAAACTCGCAAAGAATCTGAACTGTCCTGCCGAGGAAATGCCCAATCTTTACAAGGAAATCCTGCAGTTCTATACCGAGCAGAACAAAGCTCTGAACGAACTCTACAAAGATTCCATCACCAATGGCAATACCATCCGCAAGCTCCACGAGTACATCACCAAGCAAATGGAAAAATACATCAACGAGATGACGAAGGCTATTCAGTAAGCAGACAGATAATCCATCCCCCCAAGAAAAGTGCCGATTTATTTTCGTTATAGCCGAGAATTCATTACCTTTGCAGTCAGAATACCGGTTTGTGATGTTCCTGATAGACGAACGTAGGCCGGTTTTTACTGACGATATTAATTCGAAGACTATGTACGATATTAATAAGGTGCGGGAGGATTTCCCGATATTGGCCCGTGAGGTGTACGGAAAGCCTTTGGTGTATCTGGACAATGCGGCCACTACGCAGAAGCCGCTGTGTGTGCTCGATGCCATGCGCGAGGAATATCTCAACGTGAATGCCAACGTGCATCGCGGGGTACACTATCTGTCGCAGCAGGCGACTGACCTGCATGAGGCAGCCCGTGAGAAGGTACGTGGTTTTATTAACGCCGAAAAGACAGAGGAAATTGTCTTTACCCGTGGTACCACAGAGGCAGTTAACCTTTTGGCAAGCACGTTTTGCGAAAGTCAGATGCAGGCGGGCGACGAGGTGCTGGTAACCGATATGGAGCATCATTCGAACATCGTCCCTTGGCAGTTGCAGGCGATGAAACGTGGCATCGTGGTCAGGCACCTGCCCATTACCGATGACGGTCGTCTTGTCTGTTGCGATGGAATCGCAGCATACTTGACGGAGCGTACCAAACTGGTGAGCATGACTCATGTCAGTAATGTGCTTGGAACAATTAATCCAGTTACCGACGTTATCCGCATAGCCCATGAGCACGGAATACCTGTCATGGTAGATGGAGCACAAAGTGCGCCGCACATGAAGATTGACGTGCAGGACATGGACTGTGACTTCTATGCCTTCAGCGGCCATAAGATGTATGGACCAACGGGCATTGGCGTGCTCTATGGCAAGGAGACTTGGCTGGAGAAACTTCCACCGTATCAGGGCGGAGGAGAGATGATTGACAAGGTAACATGGGAACAAACCACCTTCGAACGACTGCCCTTTAAGTTTGAGGCCGGCACGCCTGATTATATAGCGACACATGGCCTTGCCACCGCTATTGACTATCTTGGTTCCGTTGGCCTTGACCGTGTCGAGGCTCATGAGCACGAGCTCACCCGCTATTGCATGGAGCAACTGCAAACCATTGACGGGTTGACTATTTATGGACCTGCCGGGAACCATGATGCGGTCGTTTCGTTTAATGTAGGCCATATCCATCATTTGGATATGGGCACGCTCCTTGACCGCTTGGGCATTGCCGTACGTACTGGTCATCACTGTGCTCAGCCCTTGATGGACCGCCTTGGGGTTACGGGTACCGTGAGAGCTTCCTTTGCTCTCTACAATACCAAGGAAGAAGTTGATGCCCTTGTAGCTGGCATCCGCCGTGTCAGTCAGATGTTTTAGACCCACCCCTAGCCCCTTCCTGAAGGGAGGGGAGAGAATTCCACAAAACCTATTAATATGAAGAAGGAAAAGCCAATGTCTGAAGAAACTTCCCCCCTCACTCACAGGGAGAGGAAGGGGGTGGGTCTGCTCTCTCACTATTATGAAGGAAAAATAGAGGCAGGCTGCGATGAGGCAGGCCGTGGCTGCCTGGCAGGTAGTGTCTATGCTGCTGCGGTGATTCTTCCTGAGGATTATCAGAATGAGCTGTTGAATGACTCAAAACAACTGACGGAACGTCGTCGCTACCAGTTACGTGACATCATCCAGCGTGACGCAGTGGCTTGGGCTGTGGGTGTTGTGACTCCTGAAGAGATAGACCATATCAATATTCTTAATGCTTCCATTCTTGCCATGCATCGTGCCCTTGACCAGCTTAGCGTAAGTCCGGAAGCCATCATCGTTGATGGCAACCGTTTCAAACCCTACTCCTCACCCCTTAGCCTTCATCCTTCCCCCATTCCTCATACCACGATAGTCAAAGGTGACGGGAAATACCTCTCCATTGCGGCGGCCTCCATTCTTGCCAAGACCTATCGTGATGACTATATGAACCAACTGGCAGAGGAATTCCCGCAGTACGATTGGCGCTCCAATAAAGGTTACCCCACGAAAAAACATCGTGAGGCCATAAAAGAATATGGCCTCACGCCTTATCATCGCAAGAGTTTCAATCTCTTAGGCGACGGACAATTGAGTTTCGACTTCTGAAACTTATTGGTGCAGTCGTTTCAGCTCCACATTCGGCTTGAGTGCGTTAGTGGTTGGCTCGGAGTATTCTGCGAGTTTCAAAGGTGCTGTTACTGCAATGTCACGACTGCTATTGCCAACGGCAATGGTGTAGTCGCCAGCCTCCAGCCACCAACGGCTACCGGCTTCATCAAATGAAGCGAGTAAACGCACGGGAATGTCAATGGTGAGAGTCTGGCTCTCACCAGGCTTCAGTTCACGGGTCTTGGCAAAGCCTTTCAGTTCCTGCATGGGTTTTTCCAGTTGGCCCTTTGGCGCCCGCAGATAAACCTGAGCCACCTCCTTGCCACTGACGCTACCCGTATTCTTGACGGTTACGGTTACCTGTACCTTCTCCTTGTTTAATGGCTTCACTTTTAAATTAGTGAAAGCGAAGGTGGTATAGCTCAGACCGAACCCAAACGGATAAGCCACTTCCTTCTGGAATGTGTCGAAGTAGCGGTAGCCCACGTAGATGTCCTCCTCATGGTTGGTGTAGTCGTAGTTGGGCAGACTGTTGTGACGACGGTCCTTGAAAGAGTAGAAGTCCATGGTTCCGGGAAAGTTGGCCGTCGATGCGTGATCAGTGGCTGCGATGGGCCATGTCATGGTGAGTTTGCCGCTGGGGTTCACCTTTCCTGTCAGGATGTCTGCTATGGAGTTTCCGCCCTCCATGCCGGGTTGCCATGCGCACAGAATGGCATCGGGGTAGTTGCTCCATGATGCCGTCTCAATAACCGATCCGCTGTTGATAATCACGATGACGGGTTTGCCGGCAGCATGGAAAGCATTGCATACGTCGGTAATTAGTGCGCGCTCCTCGGGAACGAGGTTGAACTCCGTATCAATGTCGCGGTCAACGCCCTCGCCAGCCTGTCGGCCAATGGTGATGATGGCTGCGTCGGCATTCTTCACCTCCTTTTCGATGCAGATGGGGCTGATGCTTATCTCCGGGTATTTCTGCTGTCCGAACATCTCTTGCTGGTACCATTTTGCGGGATGACGTTCTGCCTGGAACTTTGCCTGTGCGAATGTGATGTATTTCTGATAGATGTCAGTCAGGGTCTCCGACGAACTGATACCTACATTCTTCATACCCTCCAGCATATCGACGACGTATGGCGGATGCACACAACCTGAGCCCGTGCCGCCGGAAAGGAAGTCATAGCTCTTTTCACCAAAGAGGGCAACGGTCTTGATGCACTGGTCTTTCCAAGGCAATGTGCCGTTGTTCTTCAGCAGTACGATGCCTTCGCAGGCCGACTGTCGGGTGATGGCGGCATGTGCCTTGAAGTCGGGCTTGTTTGTGGCAGGATACTTGTGGAAGCTTGGCGTCTTGACGATGTACTCCAGCATGCGGCGTACGTTACGGTCAACGTCGGCAATGCTGAGCGTGCCGTTCTTCACACCGGCAACAATCTCGTCAGCCTGTGCCTGCTGACCAGGTTCCAAGAGGTCGTTGCCTGCATGCACCTCGCTGACTGTAGTCAGTCCCTTGCGAATGCCAATCCAGTCGGTCATCACGATGCCCTTAAAGCCCCAGTCGTCACGCAGGATGCTGGTCAGCAAGTCGTAATTGCCCATGGAGTACAGACCGTTAATCTGGTTGTAGGAGGCCATAATGGTCCAAGGGTTGCTCTCACGTACGGCAATTTCGAAACCGCGCAAGTAGAGTTCGCGGGCAGCCCTTTGGCTGACGTGCTCGTCAACGCTGGTGCGGTCAGTCTCCTGTGAGTTCACGGCAAAGTGCTTGGCACTTACGCCTGCTCCCTGGCTCTGTACACCGTTGATGTAAGCAGCGGCAATCCATCCTGTCAGTAGCGGATCCTCGCTGTAGTACTCGAAGTTACGTCCGCACAGCGGGTTACGGTGCAGGTTCATGCCGGGGCCAAGGATGACGTCGCAGCGGTACTCCTTGGTCTCGTTGCCAATGGCCTGGCCCACTTGGTTGACCAGGTCGGTGTTCCATGTAGAGGCCAGACAGGTGCCAATGGGGAAGGCTGTGGCATAGAATGTCTGGTCAGTTCCTTTACGGATGGGGTCGATGCGTACGCCGGCAGGTCCGTCGGTCAGTACGGTGGCAGGAATGCCTAGTCGTGGAATGGCGGCTGTTGTTCCGGCAGCACCTGCTACGAGGTGAGCCTCACCGCCTACGACAGCTTCGGCGCTGAAGAATTTGTTGGCACCGCCAACCAATAGCTTGGCTTTCTCTTCCAGTGTCATGGCTTTCAGAACCTCGTCGATGTTGTCGGCTCTCAATTGTGGTTGTGCATTCATTACACTAAAGGATAAAAGAATAAAAGAATAGAAAAATAAAATACGCCTCATATTATTAACGATTTTCAATTTTCGATTTTCGATTTTTTTTACTTAAACAGTTTCGGGGCAAACAGGTTCAGATAGATGCGCCAGTTCTTCCAAATGTGGCCGCCGTCGGCCTCCAGGTATTCGTATTTGTAGCCCTTGGCATCGAGCCGCTTGCGGTAGTCAACGTTGTCGTTGAAGAGGAAGTCGGTCTTGCCGATGGCAATGTAATAGAGGTTGGGTGCAGGGCTGAACTGGGCATCGAGCTTCTGGTCAAGGTTATCGTAGATGAAGCCGTTGTCGCCTCGTCCCATGCGGTTGACGGCTGCCGAGAAGAGTCCCACGTAGCCGAACATCTGGGGATTGTTTGCCGAGATATAGAGCGAGTGGAAACCGCCCATGGAGAGTCCGGCAATGGCACGGTGCTGCTTGTCGGCCAGCGTGCGGTAGTGGCCATCCACCCATTGCACGAGGTCAGGGAAGGCTACCTCGATGCTGCCCTCCATTGTCTTGGGATTACGGAATGACGGTTTGTACATGGAGTCCTCATATTCACCAGGCTTGGCTTTCTGTCCACCATTGCCGTTGGGCATCACCACAATCATTGGCTCGGCCTTGCCCTGGGCAATGAGGTTGTCGAGTATCTGGGCGGCACGTCCTAGCTCCGTCCAGGCGTTCTCGTCGCCACCGGCGCCGTGCAGCAGGTAGAACACGGGATAGCGCTTCGTGGGGTTATCCTCGTAGCCGGCTGGTGTATAGACGGTCATGCGGCGCTCCTCCATGCCGAGCTTCGGAGCAGGGTACCACACCTTTGACACAGTGCCATGCTTGACGTTGTGTACCAGATAGTTCGAACACTCACCATCGACGAGCAGGTAGTTCATGTAGGTGGCAATGTCGCGCAACTGATAAACGTTGTTGGGGTCGAGCATCCGCACGCCATCGACATAGAAGCAGTAGGTGTGCATCTCGCTCTCCAAGGGCTGCGAGGTGTAGCTCCAAATGCCCTTAGCGTCTTTGGTCATGGAGACGGGTTTCTCTAAGAACGAGGCCTCTAATACCACCGTTTGGGCTTTGGGAGCAGCCAGACGGAAGGTGGCCTGACGCGTGGTGGCGTTCAGTTCAGGCGACGTGATGTCGCCAGTGTTTAATGCGATGGTTTCCTGTGCGTAAGTGAAAATGGCACAGCAGACAAATAGCACGGACAATAATGCTTTTTTCATAGGCTTGAATGATGGTAATTAGTGAATAGATTTCAGATCCATTTTCTTGTTCAGACGGCTTTTGGTGGAGCGAAGTGCCTGCTCCGTACAGCAGAACAAGTCTATCTTCTTGTCATCAGGAATGTTGAAGTGTTCCATAATACAGAAGAAGGTCTCTTTGGGCGTAAGCTGGACATCAGGATTGTCGAGCTGTGCTGCCAGCTCACGGTTTGTCAGCCATAATGCCTGATAGACTCCTTGCTGTTCTTCCCGTCCATATTGGCTGATATTTTCATTGTTGAGAATGGCGCTTAACACATCAACGCCTTTTTTGATGTTTTTGATTTGAAAGTACATCTGGTCTTCCGCAAACTGACCCGTTAGCTTCTTCTTCATCTCTTCAATCTCTGTCATACGGTCGTCGAGGGCCATTTTCAGGTCTTCGATACGGGTATTACGCAAGGTGAGCAGATGGTTCATGTCGGAACGTACGGCGCTGATGTGCTGTTGGAACTCCTGATGGTGCATCTGCTGGCGACGGAAATAGATATAGATGATTCCACCCATGGCCAGCAGCATAAAGATAATGAGGAGGCTCAGCTTGAAGCTTCGCTCCGCACTGCGTCGCTGGTGCCATTGATGGTCGAATTGTGTCTGCACGCGGGTAATGTCAAGGGCAGCGCGTTGTTGGGCTATCGAGTCGCTCATCTGTCGCAGCAGCTTCTGTGTCTGCAAGGCTCCCTTGTAGTCGCCCCGGCTTTCTTGCAAGTCGCTCTCGGTCATCAGCCGGTTATAGCGAAGGGTCAGGTTCTCCGTCTGGGGAATCATCGTCATCAGGACCTGGGCTTGTTGTTCGTCACCCTTATGTAACATGATGCGGCTCAGCACGCTCAGGGCGTTGCCCATGGAGGCCGAGTCTTCTGCTAACATAGCTGCCTGATAGGCAATGCGTTCGGCTGCCTGAAGACTGTCGTCAAGCATGAGGTAATAGGCTTGGTTGCAAAGCAAGGTTGACTTCTGGTTTTGCTCCAAACTGTCATATTGGTTAATGGCCATTTCGTTGATGCGGCGGCCCTCGTCCGTATTTCCCATGTTGTTGAGCGTGTTGACCTGATGAATCATCGCGTTCACAATATAATGGCGGTTCTCAGTGGCATCGGCATAGATTTTGGCCATTTGCTCGTAGTCCAACGCTGTTTCGTGAACGCCTGCCTGTTCGTTCATCCATCCAATATACAGGCAGATACGATAGCACAGGGAGTCATTCTTGATGACAGGAAGAAGCTTTTCGGCCGTCTTCAGTTGAATCATGGCCTGCTCGTAACGCTGGTGGTCAATATACTCAATGGCGCTGTCAAGATGCAGGTGTGCCTCCCACTCAGCGCTCTCGGCGGTGGTAACCCGTTTCTCAGGCGTGCAGGCGAATATTGCCAGCATCATCACAGTAAGTAGTATAAGCAGTTTTCTCATATCGGCCACAAAGATACGAAAAAGATTAAAGATTAAAGATGAATGATTAAAGTTTTTTTCTTTTTAACCCAATAATCTTCTTTAGATGATATACCTCCTTATTTTCCTCATGTGTCAACCTGCTATCTCTACTAAGATGTATCCTCTTGGAATACAGTACTTTGTTTTCTTTTGCCTGTGTCAACTGTGTGTCAGCTATTGCAGGGAAAAACTTATTCTTGTATCTTTGCACCGACGTTAGTGTTAAGACGTTAATCTGCAAAAACCGCCCGCTTGACTGATGGTATTGGCATGACATCGGTTGGTGGGCGGCTTTTTTTTGAAAAAATCTTTAATCATTCATCTTTAATCTTTAATCTTTTTCGTACCTTTGCACCCGGATTTAGCCCCCTAAGTTAGGGGGATGGGGGTCTGAACAGGCGCAGACCTTCATAAACAAAAGAAGAAACTGTCTGATAAACGCTTGTTCAGACCCCAAATCCCCTAACTTAGGGGACTTTAAAATTATGGCAAAGAAAGCATTACTCATGATTCTCGACGGATGGGGAATCGGAAAACATGGAAAAGGCGACGTGATCTACAATACACCGACACCTTACCTCGATTATTTGACGGCCGTTTCGGCTCACTCACAGTTACAGGCCAGCGGTGAAGACGTAGGTCTGCCCGACGGACAGATGGGTAACTCTGAGGTGGGACACCTCAATATCGGTGCAGGACGTATTGTCTATCAGGACCTCGTTAAGATTAACCGTGCCTGCAAGGACGGCTCTATTATGGAGAACCCGCAGGTGAAGGCTGCCTATAGCTATGCCAAGGACAACAACAAGAAGCTGCACCTGATGGGTTTGACCAGTGACGGCGGCGTACACTCCAGCCTCGACCACCTCTTCAAGCTCATCGAGATAGGTAAGGCTTATGGCCTGAAGAACCAGCTCTTCGTGCATTGCTATATGGACGGCCGCGATACCGATCCCCGTTCAGGCAAGGGCTTCATTGAGCAAGTCACGAAGGTTTGTGCCGACAACGACGCTGCCATTGCCTCCATCGTGGGTCGCTTCTATGCAATGGACCGCGACAAGCGCTGGGAGCGCGTGAAGGAAGGCTACGACCTCATCGTCAACGGCGTGGGTAAGCAGGCTACCGACATGGTGCAGGCCATGCAGGAAAGCTACGACGAGGGTGTGACCGACGAGTTCATCAAGCCTATCCACAACGCTTC
>JAEEGH010007169.1_pt1 | contig 26961 bp, 17 predicted proteins | sample 9134181 | NCBI WGS metagenome assembly JAEEGH01 (sample SAMN16246544, study PRJNA631951) | gut metagenome | biome: gut microbiome; feature: rumen; material: DP-attached | host: Bos | place: Iran: Karaj | collected 2018-10 | reverse complement strand
GTCATTGAGGAAGGAGGCGAGATCGGCGAAATAGACGCCTGTATCGACGCAGATCTGCCGGATCCAGTTGTTGGCATGCCAGATCAACTGCGGGGTGAGCCCGTCACCGCCCTGGTAGTTGGAGCTGACGGAGGCGATGGAGCAGACGATGATCTGGGTGTTGGGGCTGGCCTCCTGGATGGAGCGGATCAGGGAGACATAGCCTTCCACGAAGCTGTCCTGATCCACGTTGTCCAGCCCGTCGGAGCCCAGGATGATGATCAGCCGGGAGGGCTGCGCCTTGGCCGCGGCCTCCGCCGGGGTGATCTCCACGCCCTCCGCCTGGTAGCGGATCAGGCACTGGGCGAAGGTGGAGGCGGGGATGTTGTCCGCGGTGCTGCCCCAGACCTGGTTGGTGGCCACGCCGCCGGAGAGCAGGGCGTAGTTCCTGAGACCGATGGCGCTGCTGTCACACAAAAAGGTCAGGCCGTCGATATAGCCCTGGCCGGCGTCGCTGCTTTCCGGCAGGGTGCGCAGCTCGCCCAGGGTCTCTTCCTGCTTTTCTTCCGGCTGCTCCTCTTCCTCGGCGGCAAGCTGGTTGAGCTGCACGCCTCCCCGGTCGATGGGGCCGGAGTAGGGCAGCGCGGCCGCGATGATCAGCGCCACGAACAGCGTCAGCAGGCACAGGATGATGGCCAGCGCCCAGCCCATATTCTTGATGGTGGATAGGTTCAGTTTGCGTTTCATGGACATCACCTTATATGTAGGGGCGACCCTTGCGGTCGCCCGTACCTTGATATCCGGTCCGCGGATCGCGCCGCTTATCGCTTCTGGGGATTGACGATGTTGCGCCAATCCAGATCGCCCCGGCGCAGCCCCTGCACCAGCACCTCCGCCGTGGCGGCGTTGGTGGCAAAGGGGATCTGATACTGGTCACAGAGCCGCTCCACCTTGTTGATGTCGTCAAAGCCCTTGGGGTTGTTGGGATCGCAGAAGAACAGCACCAGGTCGATCTCATTGAAGGAGATGCGGGCGCCGATCTGCTGGGACCCGCCCTGATCCGCGTGCAGATACAGGGTGATAGGCAGGCCGGTAGCCTCTGCAACCAATTTCCCCGTCACATGGGTGGCGCAGAGGTTATGCTCCGCCAGGATGCCGCAATAGGCAATGCAGAACTGAACCATCAGCTCTTTCTTTCGATCATGGGCCATCAGCGCAATATTCACACCGCTCAACTCCTTCACGAATCAAATCAGGTAATTATATCCTTTTATTTCGCTTTATGCAAGAAAAAGTTAACGCAAGAGCGACATTTCCGGTTCTGAGGTATCCTTGTAGCTCTTGATATTGATATAGGCGTCCATGATCTGACGCGCCATAAACTGGACGCTTGCGCCGCTGCCGCCCCGCTCCACCACGATGGCAATGGCCACCTCGGGGTTTTTAAAGGGAGCGTAGCACATGAAAATACCGTCATTGGTGATTTTCTCACCCTTCTGGGCGGTTCCGGTCTTGCCGGCCACCTCCCATGCGCAGTCCGCCCAGTGGATACAGTTCTTTTCGTTCACCGACCAGTCGTGAAGCACCAGGTACATCCCTTCGTGCACCGCGTTCCAGTTGTATTCGGCGGAATCCACCGTGCTCAGAACCTCCGGCACCCGTTCATAGATCTTTTCGCTGTAGTCAAAGCTGCGGACGGCTTTGAGCACCGAGGCGGAATAACGGGTCCCGGAGTTGGCGACGGTGGCGCAGTACTCGGCGATCTGCAGCGGGGAGAAAATGCTGTCCGACTGACCGATGGCTGCCTGCATCGTATCACCGATGTGCCAGTCGTCGTCCACGTAGTAGTGGTGTGTCGCCTCGCTGGACATATTGCCGACCGTCTCCACCAGCTCAATGCCCGTGGGGACGCCCAGGCCGAATTTGTGGGCATATTCCCCCATGGTGGTGACGCCCAGGTCGTGCCCCACCGAGTAGAAGAAGAAATTGCAGGAGTCGCGGATGGCCTCGGTCACGTTGTCGTTGCCGTGGGTATAATGCAGAGGGGCCATGGCATTCCAGATCCAGCATTCCGGGGCGTAGCCCTCGGCGGCGTACTTGGTAAACACGCCCTCACACTTGATGCGGGTCTCGGTGTTGAATTCGATGCTGGTATCGGTCAGCGCCGCCATAGCCACGCAGGGCTTGAAGGTGGAGCCGGGAGCGTAGGCGCCCATCAGCGCCCGGTTAAAAAGCGGGGCGTTGGGGGTCTGCATCAGAACGGAGTACTTCTCGATGATGGTGGAGACGTCATAGGTTGGCCAGCTGGCGATGGCCAGGGGCTCGCCGGTGCGCACATCCACCACCACGGCGGCGGCGCCGGTGATCTCGTCCTTCATATCCGGATCGTAGTCGCCGCGGGCGATGCCCTCAGCCCTGGTCTGGATGCGGTCCTTGATCAGGTTGTTTTCCACGCCGTTGGCCAGAATGCGCTCCACCTGCTCCTGCAGGGCGATGTCAATGGTCAGATAGATGTGGTTGCCAGGCACCGGTTCCTTGAGATAGATCGTACTCAATACGGTACCGGACGGATTGCGGGTCTCAATGACTTCCCCGTCTTCCCCGTGCAGGTATTCCTCAAAGGCGTACTCAATGCCGTCCTTGCCCACGTACGCGTTGGTGGCGTAGTTGAGCAGGGAGTAGCGCTCGTACTCCTCCTGGGTCATCAGGCCCGTGTAGCCCAGCAGATGGGCCGCGTACTCCGTGCCGTACTCCCGCACATAGGCCCGCTCCACTTCAATGCCGGGGAGCTTGTTCTCCATGATGGAGGAGATCAGCGGCATGCTGGCGTCCTCCACGAACATATAGTCGGCGGTATTGATGGCGTAGCGCACGTTGATGGAATAGCGCACGCCGGCGATCATGCGCATCTCCTCGGCGGAATAGCTGTTGTCGATGTCATAGCGGGTGCGCATATAGCTCAGCAGCTCCACAGCGCTGGGATTGTCGGGGAGGATCTTTTCCTTTTCCTTGTCCTTGAAATACGCCTCCAGCATGGTGCGCTGGATATCCGTCATATCCTCCTTGTATTCAAAGGGAGGACTCATGGTGATGGGCAGGTCGTCGGTATAGCTGTCGCCATAGCCCTGCACCATCTTCACCAGCTCCAGGATGACGGCGTTGGGATCGTCGTTGGCAAAGAGCTTGACGTTGTCGATCCGCAGATTATAGCATTCTTTATTGCTGACCAGCACGCGCCCGTAGCGATCCAGAATGTTCCCGCGGGCGGCGGTAACGGTGCGTTTGGTATTGGTGATCTCCTCGCTGCGGTGATAATAGATCTCGCCCTGTACGATCTGAAGGTTGTACAGAAAGGCCAGGTAAATGATCATCATCAGCGCAAAGAGCACGGCCATAGCGGCCACGCGGCTGGGTTTTATGGTTCTGTTCATGGAAGTATGTTCTCCTAACTGGCCCCTTGTTCGCAGGAAAGGGGCTGTCGCTTGTAACTCGGATGAAAACGGGAGCGGCGAGCCGCCGGAGCGCCCGATCGCCTACTTTTTCTCTCCCTTGGAGTTTGGCGCAAACCGGCTCCATTTGGCGGGAAGAACGTAGGCCAGGGCCGCAAGCGGGAGGGCCCACAGCGTCTGCAGCAGCACGGTGGAAATCATCGCGGAAGAAAAACCGTCCACTGCGGAGGTACGGAGCATCTGTCCCAGTCCCACGATGAGCAAGCCGGCCAGCGCGGAGCCCATATACGCAACAAAGCGTCGGTTGATGAAAAACGCGGAAACAAAGCCTGTCGCGAATGCGAGCGCAGGAAAGAGCACCGTAAAGAGCACCGTGTTCTCCACGAAGGCCATATCCGCAAAATAGCCCAGCAGCAGACCGTACAGCACACCTCCAGCCGGTCCCTCGAACATACCCGCCGCAACCGCAACCGCAGGAAGCGCATAGGGACAAATTCCGGCGATCCGCATACGGGCCAGCAGCATGGTCTGCACCAGCAGAGAGACAAACAGATACAACAGCATCCGCAGCACGTGCTTCCAGTCTACCTTTGGCAATACATATCTCGTTAAAAATTCCCGAAAACTCATTCGATCACTTCAAAGTCCTTGATGATAAAAACCTGCACCAGCGCGTCCAGCTCACACTGGGGTACGACGATGCCGAATTCGATCTGTCCGCCGGCCTCGGTCTGGACATTGGAGATCTTCCCAATGACGAGCCCCGCCGGGAAGGCGCCGCCGGAACCGGAGGTCAGCACCTCGTCTCCCTCAAAGATCTGCGCGCCGTCGGCCAGAAAAGTCAGCTTGGCGGTCTTGTCCTTCATCAGGGCATATTCGCCCACCACCATGCCGGAGGAGCCGGAGGAACCCACATAGGCGCCCACGCTCATGTCCACGTCGATCAGCGTGCTGACCGTGGCCCAGTTCTCGCCCAGCTCCGTCACCTGGCCCACCAGGGCGCCGTACTCGGTGATCACAGGATCGCCCAATTCGATGCCGCTGCTGCGGCCCTTGCTGATGGTGAAGGAGGAGGACCAGTTGGAGCTGGACCAAAGCACCACCTTGGCGGATTCCAGCACATAGTCCGTATGCTTCTGCCGCAGCTCCAAGGCTTCCCGAAGACGCACGTTCTCTTCGGACGCGGCGATCCCGTCACGGGCGGACTGCTGCGCCTCGGCCAACTGGGTACGAAGGGACTCGTTTTCCGCCATCAGAGAATCGTATTCGTACAGGTAGCCGTAAATGGTATTGTAGCTGTTGACGGCCGAGCTCAGCACCTTCTGCATGGGGGAAGCCACAATGCCGGACAGATTCTGCAGCAGACCGGTTCTTCCGCCGCGGGCAGCGGCCGCGACCAGGATCAGAAAAACCACAGCGGCCACAATGATCCCCATACGGATCCCGTATTTTTTCAGATATTCTTTCAAAGGATCTTCACTCCCTGTTTTTTGAGCATTTGGCCCAGCCTGCACAGGGGCAGGCCCATAACGTTAAAGAAATCCCCATCGATCCGCTCCACCAGAAGGGCTCCCCTGCCCTGCGCGCCGTAGGCCCCGGCCTTGTCCATGGGCTCTCCGGTGGCGATATAGCAGGCGATCTCTTCCTCCGTCAACGGACGAAACCGCACCAGGCTCCGCTCATATTCGCTGTTTTCCCGGCCGTTTCGGATCAGCGTCACGCCGGTATAGACCTCATGGACGTCGCCGGAAAGCCGGCGCAGCATCGCGGCCGCTTCCGCCGCGTCTCTCGGTTTTCCGAAGGCATGGCCGTCCACCCACACGATGGTATCCGCGCCGATCACCAGATCCTCCGGCTCGCACTGGGCCGCGACCTCTCTGGCCTTGGCCGCGGACAGCGCCATCACCAGGTCTCCCGTCGCGGCGTGCTCCGGCGGGCGCTCCTCGCCTTTCGCGGGGATGATCTTCAGATTCGGCACCCGCAGCATCTCCATCAGCTCCTTCCGCCGGGGAGACGCCGAGGCCAAAATGATATGCATATCGCAAAGAACTCCGTTTCTATTGAATAATGAAGACGCATTGCTGATGAAGAAATGAAGCTCGCTGCGCTTCGCGCAAAGCCGGAATTGGCCGAAGGCCCTTCATTTCTTCATTTCTTCATTCCACGCCCCGGTAGTACAGCCCTCTGGTCAGCACGTTGGGCCGGTAGTCCGAAAGGCCCAGATGGCCCTTGGCCACCTCCACGCATTCCCTGCCGCTCTCGTTGGAGAACAGCAGCCGCAGCCCCCAGGCACCGGTGGCGTACAGATCCTCTTTCTTGTCGGCCAGGTACAGCTTGTGGGCGTTGTAGATCACGGTGCGATCCCCGAAATCCCGCGCCAGGGGGAATACCGAGCCCATCCGGTCGGCAAGCTGCGCGGTGTCCTGGACCGTGGATCTCACCAGGTTCTGCTCCGAGATCATCAAAGGCAGGCGGCCGTAAATAATGACTTCCGTATCCAGCGGCTTGTACAGATCCCGGATCTGGCTTAGCCGCAGCTCAAAAGAGGCCGTAGCGGACAGGAAGCCCGCCTCCTTCAGCTTTTCCAGCGTCAAAGAATTAAACGCGTTCAGTCCGAAATCCGCCCGGATTTTCATCCCGGCCTTTTTGGCCAGGAACACATGTCCCAGATTTCCGACCAGCGCCTCGCTCACGCCCAGCGCAAATAGCTCCTCCAGCGCGGCATATACCGTCTGGCTCTGCTCGTCGGTAATGACCCGGGGCAGAACCGCCACCGGCACGACCCCCTGCTTCAGGAAAGGCTCCATCAGCTCGGGCTTTCTGGCCAGCAGCAGCGCCGGCGCATAGAGATAATCCGGCTTCAGCTCCGCCAGCTCCGAGGTCAACTGATCCTCGCTGCGCACCTGGAAAATGATCTTGGGATCGGCAATGGGCGCGACATTCCGCGGCATGGCGGGCATATTGCCCAAGCGGCGCGTGGGAGGCACCGAACGGCGCTCCGACAGCTCCGAGATCAGTTTCCGGCGCAGATTGTTGATCTCCGCGGCGGGCAGGAACAATCCCGGCTCCGCCTTGGCGCGGTTTTCCACGCAAGTATAAGGCGTGCCGCCGGTCTTGAACATTTGCTCAGTAAGATAGCTCTCCGTAAGGCCCTGGCGTTTGGCGCGCTCCGGCACCGGTCCGAAGGCAACCGCCCGGTTCCCGTCGTCGTCGAAGGCGATGGCCTTTGCCGGCTCGCCCTTCTCCACCACGGTGTAAAAATGGATCGGAACCCGTCTCAGCTCACCGTCGGCGTAGGCTTTGCGGGCGTTGGCAAAGATGCTCTCATCTGATTTTTCGCTCTCGCTCCGAACGCCGAACATATCCTTCTTGTCCCCGGTAAAATAGCCCTGGGTAAAGCCCTGGCGGGAAAAGGCCCGTTCCAGCAGCCCCATTTCCTCCGCGGTGGGCTTGCGGTGCTCCCGCAGCGCCTTGGCATAGACGCCGGTGACGATGGCCGTGTATTCCGGGCGCTTCATGCGCCCTTCGATCTTCAGGCTGGCGACGCCCGCCTCCTCCAGCTCCTGCAGCCGGTCGGCCAGGCAGTTGTCCTTCAGAGACAGAGGATGCTCGTTCACGCTGCCGAGGAGGGAGTACTCCATCCGGCAGGGCTGAGCGCACATGCCCCGGTTGCCGCTGCGCCGCCCGATCAGGGCGGACATATAGCACTGCCCGGAATGGCAGAAGCACAGGGCGCCGTGGACAAAAACCTCCGTCTCGATACTGGCGTGCTTTGTAATGAAGCGGATCTGCTCCAGACTCAGCTCCCGGGCCAGCACCGCCCGGGTCAGGCCCATCTCCGCCGCAGCCTGCACGCCGGCCAGATTGTGAATGCTCATCTGGGTGCTGGCATGGAGGGGAATATCCGGCAGGGCGGAGCGGATGGCCTTGATCAGGCCCAGATCCTGTATGATGATCCCGTCCGCGCCCAGGTCGGAAGCCAGCTTGGCCGCCGCCACGGCAGGCTCCAGCTCCCGGTCGTTCACCAGGGTGTTCAGGGTCACATAGACCTTGCAGCCCCGGATCCGGCAGTAGCGCACGGCCTTTTCAAATTCCTCGTCGGTAAAATTCTTGGCGCCGCGGCGGGCATTAAAATTGCCCATCCCCAAATACACGGCGTCCGCCCCGTTCTGAACGGCGGCAATGACCGCTTCCGGCGAGCCGGCCGGCGCGAGCAGTTCGATCATGTTTCTGTCTCCTTGAGACTATGGCCCGGCAGCGTCCGGGCATAGCTTCGCTATAATACATGGTATTATATCACATCCTCCCCTCTTGCGACAAGATGATTTTGATGTTATAATGTTGCTCCCGAGGAAATATTCTGTAAATTTTTATGGGAAGGGAGGAATTGCCATGTCCGAGCAAAGCCTGTGCCATTCCGTCGCGGACTCCGCTGCGGACAAGCTGATCGCCGCGCACGACGGCGATGTCGCCCTTCTCTATCTCTTCTGGCTGCGTAGCGGCACATTGGACGAGGAGGAGGCCGCCGGCGCGCTCTGCCGCACGCTGCAGGATATCCGGGCGGCGGAAGAAAAGCTCCGCCGGATGGGTCTTCTGGATCTCCCCCCGCAGCCTGCGCCCGCAGAAAAAAAGGCCGGCTCTGCTTTTGCGGAAAAGCGGCCGCGCTACACCGAATCGCAGATTGCGAAGATCTCCAGTGAAAACGAGGAGCTCTCCGCCGTCTACTCCGATGCCGGCGTCGTATTGGGACGCCCGGTCAACGTGAAGGATATGCGCATCCTGCTCGGCATATATGAACAGCTTGGTCTGCCGGCCGAGGTCATTCTGGAGCTGATGCACTTCTGCGAGGAGCGCATGAACTGGGAAGCGAAAAAGCCCGTCAAGCCCAGCGCCGACGACATTGAAAAGGCCGCCTATGACTGGGCCAGGAAAGAGATCCTCACGCTGGAGCAGGCGGAGGCGTACATCCACGCGCAGCGTGAACGCCGCAGCGTGATCGTCCGGCTGAAAGGAGTGCTCGGTCTGGCCTACCTTTCCCGCACCCAGGAAAAGGATCTGAACGCGTGGCTGGATCAGGACTTTGAGGAAGAGGCCATCGCCATCGCCGCGGATCGGACGCTGACCAATCTCAACACGCTCAAATGGAGCTATCTGCGCCAGATCCTGCAGAGCTGGCACGAAAAGAATCTGCACAGCGCGGCCGAGATCGAAGAAAAAGATCCGGCCCGCACCCCCCGGCGCGCCGCCGCGTCCCAGGCGGACGCAAAGCCCCTGGACGACGACGCCTGGGCGAAAATCATTGAAAAAATCTGAGGTTGAAAACAATGCCCTACGACGGTAAATTACTGGCACGCGCCAGAGAGCAATTGGAAAAACGCCGCGCCGCCAATCAAGCCGAACAGCAGCGCCGCCTGGCCGCCGCCTATGCCCGCGTCCCGGAGATCCAGCGGATCGACCAGACCATGCGCGCGCAAATGGCGGAGCTGGTTCGTCTGACCATCTCCCGGAAGCCGGATCTTGCCCAGGAAATCGAGCGGCTGAAGGAAGAGAACCTGGATCTGCAGGTGCGGCGGGCGGAGCTGCTGACCGAGCAGGGCTGGCCCATCGACTTTCTGGATGAGATCTGCAGCTGTCCCAAATGCCGGGACACCGGCATCTTCAACGGCGCGCCCTGCGAGTGCCTGCACAAGCTGTACAACCAGGAGCTGACGAAGGAGCTGGGGGTCCTGCTGCGCAGCGGGAACGAGAGCTTTGAGAATTTTGATCTCAAGCTCTACAGCGACGCCCCGAACGACAGCGGTATTTCTCCGCGCAAGCACATGGAGCAGGTCTATATCGCCTGCCAGAAATTCGCCTCCAATTTCCCCGACGTCTCCTCCAACCTGCTGCTCCAGGGCGGGACGGGGCTGGGCAAGACCTATCTGTCCGCCTGCGTCGCCCGCGTCGTGGCCGCGAAGGGCTTTTCCGTCTGCTACGACAGCGCCTCCGCCGCACTGGAGGCCTTCGAGCGGCAGAAATTCTCCCGCGACGCCGAGGAAGCCGAGTCCGCCGCCCGTCGGGTCAGGAGGATGCTCTCCTGCGACCTGATGATCCTGGACGACCTGGGCACCGAGATGCTCACGCCTTTTTCCACCAGCGCGCTCTACACTCTGCTGAACACCCGCCTGGTGAACCGCAGCCGCACCATCATTTCCACCAACTGCGGAGCCGAGGAGCTCCAGCGGCGCTATCCGCCGCAGATCTGCTCCCGCCTGGACGGAGAGTTCCTGCACCTTCCCTTTGTGGGCAGCGATATCCGCCGTCTGCTCCGGGAAAGCTGAAAAAGAAAGAATTGGCGCTTGTAATCCCTTTTGCGAAGCGCTATAATACTTCTGTATTTTTAATGAATTTGGGAGGTCCCCCATGGCTACGACATACAGACGTCGTTACGGCGACCGGAAGGAAGGCCGTTTGCTCCGTTCTCTGCCCGCATTCAACAAGTTTATTCCCTTCATCATGCCCCAGCGGAACGACCGCTATGTTCACTATGAGCAGGCCATGGAGGTCAGCGCTGTGGATCGCCGCCTCCGCGCCCTGCGGGTCGAGGGATACAAGGGCATCGGCATTCTGCATTTCTTCATCGCCTGTCATATCCGCGCTATCTCCATGCTGCCGGGCATCAACCGCTTTGTCGTAGGACGCCGGATCTACGCCCGCAACAACATCGAGATCGTCATGGCCGTCAAGCGGGAGCTGACCATCGACGCCACCGAGACCACCATCAAGGTCGTTTTCGAACCCACCGATACCATTTTCGACGTGTATCGCAAGCTCAATGAGAAGATCGAGGAGATCAAGACCTCCGACGACAACAACGGCACCGAGGATTTTGCGGAGACCGTCTCCAACCTCCCCCGCTTCATGCTGCGCGTGGCCATTGGACTCCTGCGGATCCTGGATTATTTCGGATGGATCCCCCAGTCTCTGCTGGACGTGAGTCCCTTCCACGGCTCCATGATCATCACGGATCTCGGCTCCCTGCGTTTAGGGCCCGTGTACCACCACATTTACAACTTCGGTACGCTCCCGGTGTTCGTCGCCTTCGGCGCCAAGCGCCACGCCTACGAGCTGGATCGCCACGGCAATGTGGTAGACCGCAAGTATGTGGACACCAAGGCGGTGGTGGACGAGGGCATCGTGGACGGCCACTACTACGCCCAGTTCTTCCAGGCGTATCAGTACATCTTCCAGCATCCGGAGATCCTGGAGTCTCCTCCCACCAAGGTAGTGGAGGACATCTTCTGAGGATTCAGGTTATAGCTTTTAGGTTATAGAAACTGCGAAGCCGGGGGTCTCCCCCGGCTTCGCTGTGTTTTCCTAAGTCCTAAAACCTAAAACCTACTTTTTCCCCAGGCCCAGCAGATCGGTCACGCTGCCCAGAAGATCGCCGCCGCCCAAGATCGACGAGAGCAGACCGCCGTCTTCGATCTTTTCTCCCTTCAACACCTTTACCGCCGCTTCCTTCGTCTCCTTGTTGGCAGCGCGGTACAGCTCCAGCAGCTTCTTCTCCGCCGCGGTGAGCTTGATTTCCTCTTCCTTCTTGGCGGTCGCAGTCGGTTTCTTTGCCGTTGCCGCGGGCTTCTTCGCCGCGGTAGAGCTGGCGGGCTTCTTCGCCGTAGCCGCGGGCTTCTTGGCAGTCGTGGACGGCTTCGCGGCGGCAGCCGCGGGCTTCTTGGCGGCGGGCTTGGCCGCCGTCGTCTCCTTGGCTGCGTTCAGCAGAGAGGCCTGGGTCACGCCCGTGGCCTTGGCGATGGCCCGAAGCTGGGTCTGGGTCAGCTCCTTCTCGCCCCGCTCCGCCTTGCTGATATCCGCGGCCGTAACGCCCTCCACCTTCTTGGCAAGCTGCTCCTGGGTCAGTCCCGCGCCGCTGCGGGCTTCTTTGATCAATGCTCCCACTTGATTCGCCATGGCTGTGGCCTCCTTTTTTGTAGCTGGCTTTAAAATTTTATCCCATGGAGAAAGCAATCGGGTTTTCGATTGTTATCTCCGCCAAACGACACGCTTGGCAGCAAATGACGGAGTCCATCATTTGCGCATTCCTTGCATCATACGCCCGACGATCATTATAACCTGCAGCCTACGCCCTCAGTGGATCTCGACGCCGGTGCCGCGGGCCTTCACGAAGGTGGACAGCAGCGTCACGTCCGTCATGTTCACCTTGTCGTTCGCGTCGCCGTCGATGTTCCCGGAGAAGGGCACGATCGTCACGCCGGTGCCGCGGGCCTTCACAAAGGTGGACAGCAGCGTCACGTCCGTCATGTTCACCTTGCCGTCGCCGTTCACGTCGCCGGGCATGCGCCAGTGGGCGTAAACCGTGGTGTCCTCATCAAATGTGGTCTCGCTGGTCACCTGGGTGCTCTGGCCGATCTCAAACTGCGTCGCCGCGGGCTCGGTGTACCAGCCCAGGAAGACCCAGCTGCCGCTGCGGGTAGGCGTGGGCAGCTCCCCGATGGCCGCGCCGGGCACGATCTCCACGCTGGCGGGGCTGACCGTGCCGCCGCAGGCGTCGAAGCTCACGGTGACGGCCGCAGAGGGCTCCCGGATCACCACATGCTTCGCGACGGTGGTGCCGTCGGCCTCGGTGACGGTGTAATATGCGTTGTAAGACTTCACCACGCCGCCTACCGGGGTGGTGACGGTATGGGTGTCGGGGATGACGATGCCGCCGCCGGCGTATATGCCGTGGGTCCCGCCAGTGAGGTCCCAAACGCCAGATACCACTGTGATCTTGCCGTGCTCGGATACGACCGCTCTCTTCTGGCTCGTAACGGTCACGGAGCCGCCGATGGTGATACTAACGCGGGCGTAGATGCCGTCATAGCCACTGGTCGCGGAGGTCGCAGTCACATTGCCGCCTACTTCGATCCTACCATTAGAGTACAGGCATTCCAGGTACGACTCGACCTCCAGGTCCCCACCGATATTGATAACGACCCCATTCCCCTGGGCATCGATGCCGCGGCTCAGCGTAGCCTTGACCTTCGCGTTCCCGTCGATCGTAATTTTCCCAGCGTCAATACCGCCTGCGGAGGTAGCATCAAGATCGCCGTGGATCACGAGATCCGCCCCTGCGTAGATCGCCTCATCTCCTCCGTTACCTGTTCTCTGATTGACGATCGTTATATCGCCGTTGATGGTGAGACTGTTCAATGCGTGCAAAACGTCATAGTAGAAGCTCGCGCTGTCAGCTCCTCCCACCAGCACCAATCCGGCTTCGGGAGCCTGGATCGTCAGGTCGTCTTTGCTGTAGATCATCGCACCAGCGTCATATGTCCCTGTCGTGGTATATTCGCCTGTGATATTCGGCTCGCTGGTGGTGAAGGTCAGCGTTTGCGTATCCGGATCGTAGCTGGCCGTGCCGTCGCCCTGGATGTCGTCCTTGTTCAGAGTCGTCACCTGGGTCTCGCCCAGCCAGAGCGGATACTCCACGATCGGCTCGATCACCACATGCTCCGCCGGGGTGGTGCCGTCGGCGCTGACGGTGGTATAGTACCTGAGGCCGTCCTGCAGCCGCACGAGCGAGCCGCCCACGGGAGTTGTGATGGTATGGGTCGACGGGATCTCGAAGGCGCTCGCGAGGTCGAGGGCCCTCTCCGCCTCGATATCCCAGGTGCCGCCGCCGATGACCAGCGAGCCGCTGTTACCGGTTTGGAGGCCCGTGCCGCCTTCCAGCCCGTTGTAGACCATCACGCTGCCGTCGACCCGGATCCCGTTGTTATTGGCATACACGCCACAGCTCCGGTACACCCTGGCCCAGAGATCTCCGGTGATGTGGACGCTGCCGCCGGCGCTCATCAGCGCGGCGCCGTCGCACCATTTGGACACCATCAGGAGATGCACGCTGCCGTTGATGACGATATCCCCCACGGCGTAGATGGAGGTCTTGTAGCCGGGCTCCGCCACATAGTCGCCGTTCAGGGTGAGAGCGCCCATGCAATAGACGTCAAAGCTCTGGATGTTGTCTTCAGGCTCCAGGGGGACAAATTCCCCCATCGTGAGGGTGCCGGGCGTCTGGATGGTCAGATCGTCCTCGGCCCAGATCAGGGCGTAGAACTGGCGGCTCCCCACGTCAACGCGGTGGTAGAAGAAGTGCCCCGGATCCTCGGTAAAGGTCAGGGTCTTGGTGTCCGGGTCGTAGCTGGCGGTGCCGTCGCCCAGGATGTCGTCCTTGTTCTCCCCGGTCACCTGGATGTGGCCGACCCAGAGCTCATAGAGCTTGATCCACTTGGCATAGAGGGTGATGTTCGCCATGACCGGCGCCGCGAAATCGTAAGCGTTGGTGCAGGCGGCGTCCGTGTACCAGCCGTCGAAGAGCCAGCCCTCCGCAGACGGCGCGTCCGGTTCGGTCGCGCAGGAGCCGTGGTGCACGTTCTGCGTCTCCGGGGCCGTGCCGTGGCCCTGCACGTCGAAGGTCACCGTGCGGAAGTAGTCCGTGCCGATCCGCACGAAGGGCGCGGGCGTGCCGCTCGAGTCGCAGACGGTGCCGTCAGCGTCCATCCGGTAATTGTGCGGGAAGATCACCTCGCAGCCGTTCAGATCCAGCCCCGCGCGGAACTTTGTTATCGCTGCCGCCGTGGCCGTGGCGGCCAGCATGGAATTGTTCGCCAGGAGGCTCTGCTGGACATCGTCCGTGCCGGAGACGCCGTAGGCGACGTTCTCCACCACCACGTCGGCGTCCAGCAGGCGCAGCGCCTCGTTTTCTCCCTTCACGCTCACGCCTGTGCTGTTTGCAAGCCCGCAGCCATGCAGGGTCAGCTTGCCGGGGCCGGTGATGCTCAAGTCGCACTCGCTGGAGATCAGACAGGAGCCCTCCTCGCCCCAGGTGCTGGTCAGGGTGACGTCCGCCGGGACGGCGATCGTCAGCCCGGGAATCCAGTTGTGGATCAAGGTGTTGTAGCCTCCGGAGGAATAGCTCTTGTGGATCGTGAGGGTGTTGTCGGACGAATCGTAGGAGAAGCTCCCGTCGCCCAGGATGTCGTCCTTGTTTCCGAAAGTGACCCAAGTCCCGTCGATCCAGAGATCGTAGCTGCTGGCGAGGATCGTGACGCTGTTGGCGACGGTAGTTCCGTCGGACTTATAGATCGCGCCGTCCAGGATCCTGCCGTTTTCCGGCTCCAGGAGCCTGCAGCCGATCAGGGTGATTCCGCCGGTAAAGCCGTAGACGCCCCAACTGAGCTCAGTGTCCACTTCCAGGGTGGAGTCGACGACGCGGAGCGCCGCTCCCTCCGCGCCCAGCACGCTGGTATTCAGCACCAGCCGGGTCCTGTCCAGCGTCAGAACGGCGCCGTTCTTCATGGAAATGCCGCTTCCCACGAGCCCGGAATGATTGAGCGTCAAGCAGGCGACGGACTCTCCAAAAGAGGCGGAGCGGATCGTCATGTCCACGTCGCTCTCGATGAGCCCGGTCAATGCGCTGGCTGAGCTGGAGAGCTTCGTCGTATTCTCCACATAGACGGTCAGCCCCGGGATGTGGTTCTCAATGAGGGGCATCGTACTGCTGGTAAAGCTGCCCCCAAGGTCGATCGTCAGGGTGTTCGCGGCAGGATCGTAAGAGCACCAGAACTTGTCCAGATCGCCGTCATAGACCCGCTCTCCTTCGATATACAGATCGTACACGCCCATGGCGATATCCAGGCTGCTGGTGAGCGCGCCGTCTTTATATGCAGATCCATCCGTAACGGTCACACCTGCGTTCAAAATGGCGCAGTTCTCGAAGTTGACGCCGCCCACGAAGCCCGTCAGCGCGGCGGGGGTGATGTCGTCGGCGCCGTAATCGCACTGGATCTGCGCAAACATGTCGCGGAAGGTCACGCTGCAGTCGTCGTTCAGGCCCACCAGGCCGCGGCCGAACAGGGTCCGGCCGAGGACGTTGATGCGCAGGTCGACGTTCTCCAGCACCAGATTGCCGTGAACCATGTGGATGCCGTCAAAGGTGCCGCCGCCGGATGTCGAGTTCGTCAGCGACAGCATGGGATGCTCCATGCCCGACGTGCCCAGGATGGTCAGATCGCCGTCGCTGCGGATGGCGGGGATGAAGCTCATGTAGTTCTCCAGCCCGCAGGTGAGCGTCGTGTCGCCCGACAGCTGGATGGTCAGGCCGTCGATGCTGTTGTCGATGATGGGCTGGTCCCGGTAGTACTGCCATGTGCCCCAGGTGCCCGTCGCGTCAAAGCTGCCGTAGATGTTCAGGGTATCCGTGCCGGGGTTATAATAAAACTCGCCGTTGCCCCAGACGTCGCCCCGGTTGTCCTCCGTGACGCGGATGCCGTTGATGATCAGATCGTAGCCCCGGGTAGAGATCTCCAGGTACTTGCTGACGGCAAAGCCGTCGGTCTGGATATTGTCCACGCCCACGTTGCCGTTGTCCACCGAGGCGTAGGCGGGGTTGGCGTATACGCAGCCCGTCAGCGTCACGCCGCCCCTGAAGGCGGAGACGGCCTTCTCCGTCGCGTTGATCACGAGGTCGGCTTCTTCGAACTGCGCCGCGACGTCGTCGCTGCCAATGCAGCGGATGCCGTAGGCCACGTTGTAGATATCCAGGCTGCTCTGATAGAGCAGGAAGCCGCCTTCCTCGGTCTGGATGCCGCAGCTGTTCGCGCCGCCGTTGCCGATCAGCGTCGCGTGGTGGCCGCCGTCTATGGTCAGACGGCCCGAGCAGCGCACCACCGCGGCGTCGGCGGCCGTGCTGGTCGTGCGCAGCGTGTAGTCCCCGGTGAATTCCAGGCAGGCGAAATATTGGCCAAACTCGATCAGCGCGTCGGCGCTGCCGGTGTAATCCCCGTCGACATAGACGTTGGTGGAGCCGGTATAGCGGAACACGCCGTTGCCGAGCACGTCGTCCATGTTCTCGCTGGTCACCTGTACGCCGTCGATCCAAATGTCATAGCGCGTCACTTCCTGCAACCAGGTGATGGTCCCGCCGTAGTTCTGGAGCTTGTCCGAAGTCCAGGTGTCGTTGTTCCGCGGGTAGTACGCCGTGGCGGTGACGCCGTAGAAGGCTTCGGCGTTGATGGAGGGGGCGTTCCCCCGGAAGGTCAGCTCCGTCAGGGCCGAGCAGCCAACGAAGAGCTTGTTCGCCAGTGAGCTCACACCGGCGCCGAATACGACGCTCTGCAGATTGGTGCAGGTGCTGAAGGCGTCCTGACCGATGGAGGTGACCGTATCCGGGATGGTGACGGTGGTCAGGCCTTCACAGCTCCGGAGGGCGCCGGCGGAGAGGTACGTGATCTTGTTCAGATCCAGGCTGGTCAGGTTCTTCGCCTGTCCGAAGGCATAGCCCCCAAGGCTCGTGACCGTGTCAGGCACCGTGTAGGACGTGCGCGCGTTCCCGGCGGGATAATGGATCAGCCGGGTCATGTCCTTGTTGAAGAGCACACCGTCCTGGGCGCAATAGACTGTGTTGGCCCCATCCACCGTGAAGCTCGTCACCGCGCCGCAGTAGGTGAAGGCGTAGGTGCCGATGCTGGTTACCGAGGCGGGGATGGACACGGCGGTGGCGGATCTGTTGTAGTAGTACGCGTAGTTGCCGAGGCTCGTCACCGTGGCCGGGATCGCAAGGCTCGTGTTGGCGTAGCAGTTATAGAAGGCATAGGCGCCGATGGTGGTCAGGTCGCTGTCGTAGTCCACCGTCGCAAGCTTGGTGCAGCTTGCGAAGGCGTAGTTGCCGATGGTCGTGGCGCCGCGGATCTCGACCGAGAGGATCTGGCTGCAGCTGCTGTACCAGGGCGCGCCGCCGGAGGACCAGCTCGCCATCTCGCCGCTGCCGAAGATCGTCAGCTTCCCGGAGCTGTCCAGCACCCAGAGCAGGTTGTCCCCCTCCGCGCCGCATTCGCCCGAGGGGAGCGACGACCAGGTGAGGGTGCCGTCGTAGTTCTGCAGCTTGTCCGAGGTCCAGCTGGCGAAGCCGCCGGGATAGGACGCCGTGGCGGTCACGCCGGTGAAGGCGTAGGCGTTGATCGAAGGCGCGTTGCCCAGGAAGGTGATGCTGCTCAGATTCGAGCAGAAGCCGAAGGCCCGGGAAGCGAGGCTCGTCACCGTGCGCGGGAGCGTCACAGAGCTGAGGCCCGTGCAGTAGCAGAAGGCTTCGCTGTTGATCGTCGTCAGCTTCGAGGAGAACGTCACGGACGTGATATTGGCACAGCGCATGAAGGCGTCCGCGGCGATCGACGTGACGCTGTCCGGCATGGTGTAGCTGCCGCTCTTGCCGGCGGGGCAGACGCGCAGCTGGGTCTTGCTCTTGTTGAACAGCACGCCGTCGACCGAAGAGAAATTCTGGTTGGACGAGTTGACCGTGATCGTGGTCAGGCTCGTACAATAGTTGAAGACGAAGCCGTTGCCCGTGCCGCTGCCGATCGTGGTCACGGAGGCCGGGATCGTGATGCTCGTGAGCGTGGAGCATCCCCAGAAGGCCCGGTTGCCGATGCTCGTCACGGTGCCGGGGATCGAGATGCTGGTGACCGACGAACACTCATAGAACGCAGCGCTGCCGATGGTCGTGGCCCCGCTGTTGATCACCACGCGCTTGATGCTGGCGCGGTCGTCGTTCCAGGGCGCGGGCGAAGAGCTGGTATAGTCCTCCATGGCGCCGGTGCCGCTGATGGTCAGCACCCCGTCGTTCGAGAGGCTCCAGGTCAGGTCGTCGCCGCAGCTGCCGGAGGACGCCGCGGGCTCGTCGCTCTCGTCCTCGGGCGGGAGCGCGTCCGGATCGTCCGGCTCAGGGTCGGGGTCAGGGTCGCCGGGGTCTTCGACCCCTACGGGATCGGGCTCCGCGGGGTCGCCGGGGTCGCCGGGCTCCGCGGGGTCGGGGTCTGGATCCGCGGGCTCGGCGGGCTCCTCCGCCGGGGCGGGATCCGTGGGCTCGGCGGGATCCTCGATGGGCGCAGCCGTTCCCTCCCCCTCCGCCAGCGCGGCGCTGGGGAACAGGGAGAACAGCATCACCAGGACCAGGAACAGGCTCAGCAGTTTTCGGGTCATACGCGGTTCCACCTATCTTTTCTTCAACTTCCGGTACGCTTATTCGATTTGCAGATGCGGGATCGGATACAGGGCAGGCGGTTTCCGAAAGGGAACAGTCCCCTTTATTTATATTTTCTCATTCTTATTTTATCAAACCGAACTTAATATGTCTATAACCCATTCGTCCCTTTTTTGCGGGAATTTTTTTAATATTTTCCCTCCCCGCCATCACGCGCATTGCCCCGTCCCCCGTAGGGGCGACCTGCGGTCGCCCGTGGTCATGCGGAAATGTGGGTTCGCGCCCGTAGGGGCGACCTGCGGTCGCCCGTGGCCCACCGTCCCCGCCGTAGGGGCCGTGTGCGTATCCCCGGGAGGGGCAAGCCCCTCCCCTACGACAAAAACCAGCGTGGACGCGTGACTGCGGGCGGCAAGTTGCCGCCCCTACGGCAAGAACCGACGTTTCTCCGCGTCCGCGGGCCGTCGAAGGCGCCGGCCCCTACACCGCAAACCGACATTCCTTCATCAGCACAGCGTCTTCATTCCTTCATTCCTTCGTATTTCCCGTCAAACTGTTTTCTATTTCACACGGAAAAGCGGCAGGACGATCGCTCGTCCCGCCGCTTTGCTGTTTGGGATAGGTTGTTTTCCGTACGCCTCAGGGCTCGTCGAAGCTCTCCACCTCGTCCCCCGCCTCCGCGGGGATGATGGGCAGCTCGTCGCTGTCCGTCAGGATGTCCACATTCGTGAATCGGACGAAGTCCAGCTCAGGTCTTTCGTATTTCATGCTGTCTCCTCCTCTCAGCCGAAGTAGGCGTTCGCCGCCTGGTTGTACAGGTAGATCCCCTTCACCAGGTTCACCAGCTTCTCGGGCGCACCATCCGTGCTCAGCACCTTCTGCACGTAGCTCAGCGCGCTGCCCTTCACGGTCACGATCTTGCCCGCGCCGCTGCTCACCGTCACGGTGTAGACCTTGTCCAGATCCTTCGCAGCCACGTTCTTGATCTCAATGTACCATCCGTCGTCGGACTCCTCCGGCGTCACCGTCTTGCTGCCCAGCTTGAAGGTGTAGTCGCCGATCTCGCCCTCGTCCAGATTGAAGTAGAACCGGATCACCGTCTCGCTCTGCAGCAGCAGGCTGGTGCCCTTGAAGCTCATGCCCGTGGCCGTGCCCTCGGTGACCTTGGCCTCGTAGTCCGCCAGGGTCTCCGCCGTCACCGCGCTCAGATCCGCCTGGATCTCCGGCACGTTCTCCGTGTTGTAATTGAACTGGATCTGCGCCAGCGCGCCGTAGTCGGACATCGCGTTCACCAGCGCGATCAGCTTCTCGTCCGTGCTGCTCTCCTTCGTCTTCGCAATGTAGTCGCGGACCGTGTACACATAACCGGTCTCGGTCACATTCTCGCCCGTGGTGTGCGTGTACAGCGTGACCACTTCGTCATCGCCCGTAAAGACCTTCAGCGTGACAGGATCGCTCATCTGCTTGGCATGCAGGGAGATCGTGAACTGGTACAGCGTGTAGTCGCCAACCGTCCGCGTCGTCGCTTCGTTGATCATGTACTTGGTATCGTTCAGCATCACGTAGGCGCCGCTGTCTTCCTTCAGCTCATCGGGCACGATCAGGTAGAAGTTCAGCGCAATGTTGCCCTTCAAGCTCACGCTGCTGCCGTAGACCTCCGCCACAATCCCCAGCGCTCCGTCGATCCAGATGTAGCCGCCGAACGCGCTCCAGGCTTCCGCATACCAGGGGTGGAAGTAGATCGTCTTCGCGCCGGTGTGCGCCGCGTCTACCACATAGTTCCCCGCGTTGTTCGGGTACCACTCCACAATGGCGCCGTTCTCCACCTTCACAACCTTGATCTCGTCGTTCAAAGCCAGGCCGGTCTCAAGCAGGAACTCGTTCGCGTTGTTCGGGTTCTGCTCAAACTTCAGCTCGGGACCGATGGCGTTAATATCCCAGCCCTTCTGGCCGATCAGGTAGTAGCCGTTTTCCAGCGTCTGCGGCTCCTCCGCGTTGATGGTCACCGTGCCGCCCACGATCTCAAACTCGTCCGCCTGGAACTCGTACACGTAGTTGTCCCGCACGCCGACCGTGGAGTCATAGTCAGGATCCTGCACCAGCGTGACCGGGTACTCGCCCGCCTTCGCGTCCTCCGCCACCTTGAACTTCAGCGTCATGAACGCCTCGTCGTCATAGGTCTGCATCACGCCGTTCACGATCCCGTCGTACACCCACATCAGCATGTGGTCGTCCGTGAAGCTGTCCATCATGCAGGTGCCCTTCGTCGCGTTCAGCGTGTAGCCCATCAGCGTCAGCACGCTGGTGTCATAGGTCACCTCGCCGCTGATGCCCTTCAGACCCGGGTTGTTCTTCAGGCTGATCACTACTTCGATCTCGTCACCGGGGTTCGCCGTCACGTCGCCGAACTGTACCTGGAACGTGCCCTCCGCGCTGGCCCCGATGCCCATCAGGCCAAGAAGCATCACTGCGCTCATGACCAGGCATAGGATTTTTTTCATATTGTGTTCCTCCTTTTTCTCGTCGGAGCTTGCTTATGGAATGATCAGTGGATCTCGACGCCGGTGCCGCGGGCCTTCACAAAGGTGGACAGCAGCGTCACGTCCGTCATGTTCACCTTGTCGTTCGCGTCGCCGTCGATGTTCCCGGAGAAGGGCACGATCGTCACGCCGGTGCCGCGGGCCTTCACATAGGTGGACAGCAGCGTCACGTCCGTCATGTTCACCTTGCCGTCCCCGTTCACGTCGCCGGGCAGACGCCAGTGCGCGTACACCGTGGTGTCTTCGTCAAAGCTGGTCTCCGCAGTCACCTGCGTACCCTGGCCGATGACAAACTGCGTCGCAGCGGGCTCCAGGTACCAGCCCAGGAACACCCAGCCGCCGGTGCGGGTGGGCGTGGGCAGCTCGCCCACTGCCTCGCCGGCGTTGACTTCCAGGGTGGCGGGATCCGCGGTGCCCTCGCCTGCGTCAAAGGTGATGGTGATGGTTTCCTCTTCCTTCTCCTCAATGATTGCATGGGCCGCAACGGTGGTTCCGTCAGCCTCGGTGACGGTGTTCAAGCTGTTCACCTGGGAAACCTTGCCGCCCTCGGGCAGGGTCACGCCGTAGCCGTCGGGGATCGCGATGCCGTTGCCGGCCTGCAGGGCGGCGGTGGTCGCGGTCACGTCCCACTTGCCGGAGACGAACTGCAGGAAGCCCGCAGCGTACATGCCAACGGAGTTCTCCGCGGCGTTGGTGACGGTCACGTCCTTTTCAACCGTGACGGAGGTGCCGGCCCAGACGGAATAGGCAGTGTTGCCCTTGGCGGTCAGCGTGCCGCCGATGGTGATCTCGCCGTTCTCGGCCTTGACGCCAAAATCGCCGGCGCCGGAGAACAGCGCGTTGCCGCCGATGCGGATATCATTCTTGGCGTGGCAGGGGTTCTGCGTGCCGGAGCAGGTCAGATCGCCGGTGACGATAATGGAACCGTCGGTGGATTCCATGGGAACGCCGGGGCAATCGTCATAGCCGTGGGAGCTGGCGGTGATGTAAGCGTTGCCTTCCACCGTGATGTCGCCCATGGCGATGACGCAGTAGTGCATGGCGTCTCTGGCATCCAGATTGCCCTGCACGGTGATGGGGCCGTTGTTTGCAATGATCGCATATCTGCCGTTGGGGCTCAGGGTCGCGTCGCCCTTGATGAGAACGCCCTCGGTGCTGTCGCCGGAATCCAGGCAGATCGTCGCCGTGATGGTGGCGCTGCCGTCGATGATGATGCCGCCCGTGGTGCTCTTGATGCCGGCGCCGCCCAGGAGGTTCTCAACATTCTCAAACTCCAGGTCGCCGGTGACATGGACGGGGCCGTTGGCAAAAGCAGTGTAGGATGCGCCGCCGAACATGCCGATACCGCCGATGGTGATACCGCCGTTGGCCGCGTAGATGCCGGAGCTGGGGCAGAGGTCGTCCGTCGCGCCTGCAATGCCGATGCCGAGGGAGGCGATGCCCGTGATGGTCACGTCGCCGTTGGCGGCATAGAGGCCGCAGTGCCTGGCTTCGATATAGAGGACATCGCAGGTGATGTTGACATCGCCGTCCATGACCTTGATGCCATAGCCGTCGTTGCCCTCATAGTTGTCCGCGCTCAGAGAGCCGCTGGAAGTCAGGCCATTCCCGGCGTAGATGGCGCAGCCGTTGTCCACATCGTCCATGGAGACGTTCAGATTGGCCTCATTGTTCACGCTGCCGTTGGGGACATAGACGCCAAACAGGGCAGCCTTGGTGTAGATCCGCAGCTTGCCGACAAAGCTCAGGTTCTCATCCTCGGTGGTGACCATGGCGTTCACCACGGTATCGCCCTGGATCGTAGGAGCACTGAAACCGTATCTTTTCCCGTTGATGGTCACGGTGCTGTTGCCGGTTCCGGTCGTGCCGCCGACGGTGCCATTGGCGATGCCGACGCCGTTCTTCATCCCGTACAGGAGGACCACAGGAACCAGATCCTTCGAGTTGATCGTGACCTTGTCCAGGAGCAGATTGCCGCCATTGACAAAGATGCCGTACTCTGCGGCGGGAGCCGTGATCTGCATATAGTTGTCAATGGTCAGGTTGCCGCCATCGACAAGAATGCCATAGTACGCAGACGCGGAAGAGAGAGTCTGAATCGTGGTGGTGGACGCCTTCAGCGTCAGGTTGCCGCCGTTGACATAGATCAGCTTCTCAGCCGTGTCAGACGTCATGTTCATTCCGGTGGTCGAGCTGATGATCAGCTCAGGCAGCTCGGAGTAAATCACCGCGCCGTTGGTCAGCTCAGGGTTTGTGAAAGAATTCGCCGCGTTGCCGTTGACGGAAAGCGTAGCCGTCGTGGGGTTAAAAGAAACGCCGGCAACGATGTTGCTCTTGTTGCTGTCCGTGACCTGTACGCCGCAGACCCACAGGTCGTACTCGACAGGGTCGGCCTCGGGCTCGTCGGCCTCGGGCTCGGCCTCAGGCTCTGCCTTGGGCTCCTCCGGCTCGACCGGTTCCTCGTCCTCGATGATTTCAGGTTCCTCCTCGACGATGGCGACCTCGCCCTCGTCTTCTTCCTCGACGTCTTCCGCCAGGGCCAGGGTCGGCATGAGAGAGAAGAGCATCAGAAGCGCCAAAAGGGAAGCTAAAAACCGTTTTGTCCGCATAGATGTGTTGTCCTCCTTCATTCATTTTGTCCCGAAGAAGCCTGATCCCCCAGCAGGAAAAACATCTCCTTCGAGACTATGCCTGATTTGGGCGCAATCCGCCCTGACAGGCATAATACTCCGTATAAAAAATACCATGTTCCTGGAAAAAAAGCAAGGCCTTTTCGCCTCGGAGTCTTTCTTTTTTTGTCCTCTTTTATCTCCAAAAAGCGACGGGGTTTGCTCCAAATCCCGGTCATGCCTGCCTCGCCGCGCTTCTCCCTCCTCTCTCGTTGACTTGCGCGCTTTTGCGTGATAAAATGATGTTATACTTTATAAAGGAAGTGATCCCCTTGATCCTGACTCCCGAGCAGCAGGCCCTGCTGGACGGCAAGGAAGGCGAGATCATGGCCAAGATCGTCAAGACCCTGGTCATGTACGGCGACGCCTTCGGCGCCGAGCGCATGGTGCCTGTCACCAGCAAATACGGCCACACGGTGATCTCCTTCGGTCTGGAGGTCATGAAGCCGGTGTACGATCTCTACGACAAGCTGATCGCCGCCGGTCTTCCCGAGGGCCAAAAGTTCACCGCCGACCCCAAGCCCCTGGACCCCAAGGTCCCCTCCGGCCTGCTGGACGACCTGGTGTTCAAGAAGATCATGTACACCCAGCAGAAGCGCTATGAGGAGCAGGTGCGGAAGCTGGGCATCACCAGCGACGACGACTTCACCTGCGCCTGCTATCTGGACCAGGTGGGCAACACCCCCAAGAAGGGCGAGATCCTGTCCTGGGCCGAATCCTCCGCCGTGGTCTACGCCAACTCCGTCCTGGGCGCCCGCTGCAACCGCAACTCCGGCATGCTGGAGCTGATGGGCAGCATCGCGGGCTTCGTGCCGGAGTTCGGCCTGCTCACCGACGAGGGCCGCAAGGCCACCTGGGTCATCGAGCTCAAGTGCGAGCACAAGCCCGAGGCCCAGCTCCTGGGCTCCGCCATCGGCATGAAGGTGATGGAGGAGGTGCCCTACGTCAAGGGTCTGGACAAGTGGCTGGGCACGGAGCTCAACGACGAGGCCAAGGCCTATCTCAAGGACTTCGGCGCGGCCACCGCCTCCAACGGCGCCGTGGGCCTCTACCACATCGAGAACCTGACCCCCGAGGCTTCCGAGCAGGGCGAGGCGCTGATCGCCGAGGGCGCGCAGGTCTACGTCATCGACGACGCCGAGCTGCAGCGGGTGAAGGACAATTATCCCGTCATCTGGAAGAAGCCGGACGCCAAACCGGAGCTCTGCTTCGTGGGCTGCCCCCACATGAGCCTGCAGCAGCTCAAGGACTGGGCCGCCGCCATCCAGGCGGGCCTGGAGAAAAACGGGCGCAAGAAGGTCGCGGTGCCCACGGTGTTCACCGCCCCTGTGCCCGTGCTCAAGGAGTTTGAGCAGACCATGGAGGCCTACTACCTCAAGCAGAGCGGCGTGGTGCTCAGCTACATCTGCCCGCTGATGTACATGAACAATCCCCTCTGCAAGAAGAAGGCCGTCATCACCTCCTCCAACAAGCTGCGCACCTATACCAGCGCGCGCTACTACACCGAGGCGGAGATCCTGGAGATCATCACGGGAGGTGCCAAATGAAACAGTTTCAAGGACGGGTCGTGGTGCCCGGCGCATGCAAGGCCGAGGCGCTGGTGAGCCATGGCGGCTTCAACACCCTGGCCAGCTACCAGATGGCCCTGATGTTCGGGGACAAGCAGGTGAAGTGCGGCGACCAGAACAACGCCGACCTCTATAAAAAGTCCATGCTGGGCAAGGCCCTGTGCCTGCCCCAGACCATCGGCTCCACCACCGGGGGCATGGTACTCTTCACCGTCTGCTCCTACGGCAAGCAGCCGGCCTGCATGCTCTTCTCCAAGCCCATCGACTCTCTGGCCGCCTCCGGCGCCATTCTGGCGGACGTGTGGACGGACGCGAAGATGCCCGTGGTGGACAACCTGGGCGAGGAGTTCCTGGCCTATGTGAAGGACGGGATGCAGATTTCCGTGGGCGAGGACGGCCTCGTCACCGTAGACTGAAAAACGCAGGAGGAGAAACAACAAATGAAGCTGACACAGGAGATTCTGCAGAGTTACGCCCGGCTGATCGTCCGCTCCGGCGCAAACGTGCGCCCGGGGCAGGTCGTACAGCTCAGCATTTCGGTGGATCTTGTCCCCTTTGCCGCGCTGCTGGTGGAGGAGTGCTACCGGGCCGGCGCCAGGAAGGTCAACGTGGACTGGAGCTGTGACGCCGTCACCCGGCTGAACTTCCAGTACGCGGAGGAAGAGGTGCTGGGCACCGTGCTGGACTGGGAGGAGGCCAAGGCCAAGCAGATGACCGTAGACCTGCCCTGCCGGATCTTCATCGCCTCCGAGGACCCGGACGCCCTGGCGGGCATCTCGCCGGAGAAGCTCTCCAACGTGGGACGCAGCCGCGCCAAGGTGCTCCGGCCCTACCGCAGCGCCATCGACGGCAAGCACCAGTGGGTCATCGCTGCCTACCCCTCGGAGAAGTGGGCGAAAAAGTGCTTCCCGGAGCTTTCGGCGGAGGAGGCAGTGGCCCGGCTCTGGGACGCGGTGCTGCGCACCGTGCGCATCGACGGGGAGCATGACCCGGTGGCCGCCTGGCAGGCCCACACGGAGTTCATCTCCGCCAAGGCCGCCTGGCTCAACGCCCAGGGCTTCCGGCACCTGCGCTATCGGAGCGCCAACGGCACCGACTTCACCGTGGAGCTGATCCCGGAGGCCCGCTGGGAGGGCGCCGGCGCGGTGAACGCCCTCAATGGCGCCTTCTACATCCCCAATATGCCCACGGAGGAGATCTTCACCTCCCCCCTGGCCGGGAGCTGCGAGGGCACCCTGGTCTCCACCAAGCCCCTGAGCTGGAACAGCCAGCTTATCGAGAACTTCTCCATCACCTTCGAGGGCGGCCGGGCCGTGTCCTGTAAGGCGGAGAAGGGCCAGGCGCTGCTGGAGAAAATGATCGCCATGGACGAGTGCTCCAACATGCTGGGCGAGGTGGCCCTGGTGCCCAAGGAGAGCCCGGTGAACCAGTGCGGCTTCCTGTTCTACGAGACGCTCTTCGATGAGAACGCCTGCTGCCACGTGGCCCTGGGCTCCGGCTTCAAGGAGGTTCTGCCCGGCGGGGACGATCTCACCGCCGCCCAGGCGCAGGAGCGGGGCGTCAACGACTCCATCATCCACGTGGACTTCATGGTGGGCAGCGACGATCTGTCCATCGACGGCGTCAAGGCCGACGGGACGGTGATCCCCGTTTTCCGCAACGGCACCTGGGCCTGAGCCCGCAACCAAGAACGCCAAGGCGCCGCGTCTCGAATGAGGCGCGGCGCTTTCTCCTTGACACTTCTCC